>OIAH01000519.1_pt1 | contig 15746 bp, 8 predicted proteins | sample 1580711 | NCBI WGS metagenome assembly OIAH01 (sample SAMEA3882556, study PRJEB24775) | human gut metagenome | biome: human-associated habitat; feature: intestine environment; material: feces | place: Netherlands | collected 2009/2010
TATGGCTTCCGCAACGTAATCAAACAAGTAGGTGTATTGGACCCGTATGAATTCAGCCTTTATCAATACGAATTGGATCAGTCAGGTACATCTTACGGTGCATATAAAGATCTGGAAATCTACAAATCCAAAGAAGGTTCAAATTGGCAAGATCAATTATTTGGTCGTACAGGTAATCAACAGCAATACAACATCAGCGTAAGCGGCGGTACTAAATCTACCAAATTCAACATCAGCTACGCACGTAATGATGAAAAGAGTATCATGAGAGGCTCCGGATACTCCAAAAACAACATCAATGCTAAAATCAATACGGAAATCAACAAATGGTTAAGCCTTGATTTCAATGCCCGTCTGATACAACAGAAAATAGACGGTCTGAGCGGGGGTGCCGATAATGAAAGCAGTAAAGCATACTCATTAGTAGCCCGTGCCATCACTCATGCACCGGTAAAGGCATTAAATGAAGATTCCGAGGATGATGAAAACAGTACGAATGCGCGTTACACCCCATTGGAGCGCGTAGATGCAACCTATAAACAGCAAAGAAGATTCCGTCAGGACTACAACGTAGGTATAAACTGGGAACCGTTGAAAGGATTAAAGTTCAGAAGTGAATTCGGATATGGCTGGAAATTTGATGATACAGACCAAGTATGGGGATAAAGCGACAGCAAACTCCAAATTCGGCCATGGTGGTCTTCCACAAGCATATCTGACAAATTCAGACAATAAAAACTGGAGAAATGCCAATACATTGACATACGAAAACAAGAAGTTATTTAATGGACGTGACCGGCTCAATGTCATGATCGGACATGAAGTCTCTACTTCTCAGGATACAAAAAAATATGTAACCTCCGTAGATTTCAGTAAAGATGCAACAACTAAAGAAATTCTTGCTGCTCTCGGTAACGGAACAGCACTTATATTGGCATTAAAGATAACTTGCTTTCATTCTTCGGACGTGCCAACTACACACTGATGGATAAATATTTGTTCACATTCACAATGCGTGCCGATGGTTCCAGTAAATTTGCCAAAGGCAGCCAATGGGGCTATTTCCCCTCAGGAGCTATCGCATGGCGCATCTACGATGAGGCTTTCATGAATAATGCCAAAGAATGGTTATCCAATCTGAAGGTTCGCGTAAGTTATGGTACAGCAGGTAACAATCGTATCCCAAGTGGTTCTATGTACACCACTTATTCGGTTGCCGGAACTTCCGAAAAAGGTATCTATTTTGATGAAACAACAGCAGTCGTATTGAAACACGGTAATGTACTCTCCAATCCCGGATTAAAGTGGGAAACAACCGTCTCACGCAATGCTGGTATTGACTTTGGCTTCTTCAATAATCGCCTGTCCGGTGCTATTGATGTATATTGGAATACAACGAAAGACTTGTTGATGAAAACGACTATTGCTTCCAGTTCCGGTTATTCTTACCAATACAAGAACATGGGTCAGACATCTAACAAAGGTGTAGAACTCCAATTGGATGCTGTATTAGTGGATGCCAAAGATTTCGGCTTGAATTTCAATTTCAACATCTCATACAACCGCGGCAAGATTGACAAATTAAATGGCAGTTCATTCTGGCAAAGCAGTAGCTGGGCAGGAACAGCCGCAGCAGGTATCGAGGACTTCTTAGTGGAAGAAGGCGGACGTTTAGGCGAAGTATACGGTTACAAGACAGATGGTTTCTATACCGCTGATGATTTTACCTTCGACGCAGAAAAAGGAACCTACGCCCTGAAAGCAGGAGTTAACGACTGTAGCTCTCTTATTGGTGGCAAAGTATATCCCGGTTCCATTAAGCTGAAAGCGAATGAGGATGGTGAATATAAGAAAGAACGTTTAGGAAATACCGTACCTACCGTATCCGGAGGTTTTGGTCTGAATGCCCGTTGGAAAGGTTTTGACTTTACAGCTTTCTTTAACTACTCACTCGGAAACAAGATTGTGAATGCAACCAAACTGGGATCAAGTTTTTATAGTGGTTCATCCAAGAACTGGAATATCAATGATCATTTTACTTCAGCCAATCGCTATTCCTGGATTGATCCTTCAACAGGTACCAACTTGCTGAGCAGCGCTTCTATCAAAGCAAATGGTGAAGCATGGACTATCAACCGTCTGAACGAAGTAAATACAGGATCAAGCATTTGGAATCCTGCTGCCGCTACGGTTATGCCACTCGTTGACTGGGCTGTAGAAGATGGTTCTTTCCTGCGCGTCAATAACATTACAATCGGTTATACATTACCTAAACTGCTTGTAAGCAAACTGAATATACAAAATATCCGTATTTATGTTACAGGATACAATCTACATTGCTTTACCAAGTACTCAGGCACCGATCCTGAAGTAGATTGTTGTACAAGCACCCCTATGACCCCGGGTATCGATTATGCTGCATATCCTAAGAGCCGTTCATTCGTAGGAGGTATCAATGTTACATTCTAATTTTAAAGACAGAGAAGAATTATGAAAAAAATATTTAAATCATTTGCAATAGTAGGAATAGGTGCGATAATTCTCACTTCTTGTTCCGACTTCCTAGATCAAACCTCTCCTTCTGAAATGACCGGAGATGCTGTATTCAATTCAACCACCTACACCCAACAAGCCTTAAATAAGGTATATGCCGGTCTCACCAAAGATGAAACCTATGTACAGTCAGTACCTATCCATTTCGGAATGAACTCAGATATCGAATTGGTAGACGGATTGGGTGCAACCAACTCTAATTCTAATAATGAACGAGGTACATGCAACTACAATCCGCAGTTGAGTTGGTCAAAACTCAATAATAACTGGAAAGGTATGTACGAAGCTATTGAAAATGCCAACATTGTAGTTGAAAGTATTGAAGGTAGTGCACTGATTGCCGAAGGCAATGCTTCCAGAAGCAAGATGTTGATGTTCAAAGGAGAAGCACTGACATTGCGTGCCATGCTTTATCTGGATTTAATCCGTACTTACGGAGATGTACCTATGAAGTTTGAAACCACCAATACCGACGGCTCTAACATCTATTTAGGCAAAACAGACCGTGATGTTATCATGGAACGCCTAATTACGGATCTGGAAGAAGCAATCGGATATCTGCCTTGGGCAGGAACTTCCGGCTATACTACAGAGAAAATGACTAAAGGATTTGCCCATGGCTTGTTAGCCCGCATTGCCATGACATACGCCGGATATTCTATCCGCGAAAGTTCTAAATCCGGTTATGAAAATATGCCTGATTGCGATGCAACTTATCCAACACAACGTCCGGGCACAGAAAAACGTAGAGAGCTCTATACTCTTGCTGTGAAACACTTAGATGCCATTATTGCCAGCGGTTATCACAAGCTTAACCCTTCTTATGAAAACGAATGGTATCTACTGAACCAGCTAACTTTAGATCAGACTTATCAGGAGAATTTATATGAAGTAGCACATGGCGTAAGTTTCTCCGGAGAAATGGGATATACCATCGGTGTCCGCATCAACGGAAAAACAACTTACTACGGAGCAAAAGGTAACTCAAGTGGTAAAGTAAAAGTTACAGCTCCCTTCTTCTGGAGCTTTAATAAAAATGACCAACGCCGTGATTTAACTTTTGCCAATTTCGATATCAGAGAAGGAGATAATGGCAATACTATTGAAACAATGCAGGGAAATTCTCCATTTGGTATATACTTAGCAAAATGGGATCCCCGCAAGATGACAGACAAATGGCTGAATGCAGCAAGAGCATCCGCTGACAAAGTAGCTACAGGTATCAACAATGTTATCATGAGATATTCTGACGTATTATTACTATATGCAGAAGCACTGAATGAGCTTCAAGGTGCTGATGCTGTTGGACCTACATGTGGCTTAAGCGCAAGAAAAGCTTTTGAAGAAGTACGCAGCCGCGCATTTGCCGAAACACACAAAGCTGAAGCAATCAGCTATGTCAATAGTTTAAGTAGTGGTGATGAATTTTTCAATGCACTCGTTGACGAACGTGCCTGGGAATTTGCAGGTGAAGCTATCCGTAAATGGGACTTGATACGTTGGGGATTACTCTCACAAAAAATAGAAGAGGCTAAAGCTGCTTATAAAGAACTCATCAAGGTAGCCCCTAAAAAGTTATACTATAAAATGAAAGCTGACAAACCGGGAGAAATTGATCCCGAAAGTATCTGCTGGTACGAAGAGCCACAAGTCACTACTGACTATAAAAGCGTAAACTTCTGGGGCTCTGAGAACGAAGAAACCGGTAGCAATGTTGTGGATAATCTGCCATACATCAGTGCAGGTTTGAACACTCCGGTTATCAACAGACACGTATTCCCGATCGGAGCCACTACAATATCCGACTCTAATGGAACGTTACAGAACTCTTATGGATTCTAACATCATAAAAACAACGGTTATGAAAGCAAATAAACTAAAATATATAGCCTTATCAGGAGCACTCATGCTCCTGACAGCATTCGCCACTATATCTTGTGACGATGCAAACGACTGGACTACTGATTCATCTTATAACAGACTGTTCAGTGTACCCAAAATGAGTGTATCAGCTAATGCTACAGATGCTGAACTCACATGGTCTACCACTCCAGGAACTGAATATTATATTATTGAAATCAGTTTGGATAGTTTATACGATGATGTAGCTATGGGAAGTGGCAAAGGATCAATTATATACGGCGAAGACAAATCTATCACTAAATCTCCCTACACTTTGGAAGGTTTATACAGTGACAGCAAGTATTTTATTCGTATGAAGGCATTTTCTTCCAATACTCCGGAATCTAAATGGGGATATATGAGCGATTTCTCATTCAAGACTCGTACCGAGCAAATCTTTGAGAAATTCTCAGTTAGCCATGACAAGATAACGCTATACTGGCCTGCAAATTCCACTGCTGACCACATCGAAATTATAGACACTAACGGAACTGTAGTAAAGAGTATTACTTTGACTTCTGCTAATCTGGAAGATGGCACCATTGTTATAGATGGTCTGACCCCTCTTACATCTTATACTGCAATTCTTTATAATAAGGAATCAAAACGCGGTGTCATAGATTTTACAACAACAGCCAAAGTACCTGATGCTGACCATACAGCTTTCTTGCAAGCAGGTGATTCCCTGAACAATGACCTGTTCACTACAATGGCTGAAGCAGGCTACCAGACTGTAAACATTGCATTGCCTGCCGGAAGTTCTTATTACAACGAAAACAATATAAACATCCCTGACGGCATGTCTGTAACATTCTTCGGTTTACCAGGAGAAACACAAGCCATCATTGGTGTCAAGGGTATTGATATTGCAGGAACTCACAGCTTCATCAAATTTGAGAATGTAGAAATTACAGGTTCCGGTAGAAAAGCAGACGGTAATAATACAACCAATGATTATCTCTTCAACCAGTCAAAAGCTGCTACTGTTGGGGCTATTGAATTCAGCAATAGTTTCATCCATGGCTTCAAAAACACTCCAGTAAGATTGCAGGGGTCTGATGAGAAAATTATCAATCTCGTAAAATTTGAAAACTGTATAGTATATGGAGCAGATGCAAGAACTTACAGTCTTATACATGTAGACGCAAGTAAAGGCAAAGGAAAGATTGAAAATATCGAATTCAGTAAAACAACCATTGTCTATAGCGGAAAATGTTTAGTGTACAGTAGAAACACAGACTTTACGTCCTTAATATTGTCTGATTGTACATTCAGTAAACTTTTAGGTAGCGGTGACTATCTATTGGATTGTGACAAAAATGGTAACGGTCCGTCACAGGGAGTAACAATCACCAATTGTATCTTTGGTAGTACACTGGCTGAAGGCAAGGGAATTCGTGCTAATGATAAACCTGTAGAAGTTACCAATAGTTATATTACGAATGACATGAAAATCACAGGTAACAAAATAAACGACTTGATTACTTATGACGGTGGTGAGACTGACCTTTTCAAAGATCCCAGTCAATATGACTTTACCATTATCGATGGAAGTTTTGCAGGTAAAACAAACTGTGGTGACCCAAAATGGTACATGAAATAATAATACCTTCGCAAACAGAATATCAGAATTAAATTTAAATAAAGAGGCTATCCCAAAATAAAATTTGAGATAGCCTCTTTTATCATCTTTTCCCCTATTTATAGCCTTCAAATCTACAAAAAACACAATATTTCCCATAAAACAACAAATTTTTACCCATGCTTAATTTTGTTAACCTATACTTTTGTGTTCGATAACGGAAAGATAAGGCACATTGTTGACCTCATTTTTTAATAACTATAAAAAACATCATTATGGATTTAAAAAGACTTGCCAAAAGGGCATTAGCTACTCTATCATTGAGTATGTTGTGTTTAGTCGCTTTTGCACAAGGTCACCAAATCTCAGGTACCGTAATCGACGGTACGGGTGAACCAATTATCGGTGCAAACGTATTGGAAGTAGGCACTACTAACGGTGTAATTACTGACATCGACGGTAATTTTAAACTTAGCGTACAGCCCAACGCAAAAATCCAGGTATCATTTATCGGTTATATCACACAGACCGTTACAGTGGGTAGCCAGAGCAATATCAAGGTAACGCTGAAAGAAGATGCGCAAGCATTGGATGAGGTAGTCGTTGTGGCTGTTGGTTATGGTGACGTAAAACGTCGCGACTTAACCGGAGCTATCGGTAAGGCTAATATGAGCGACTTGACCAAAACCCCTATCAACAACGTAGCAGAAACACTGGGTGGACGTATCGCCGGTGTACAGGTATCTTCTACAGATGGTGGTCTGGGCGACAACTTCAATATCGTAATCCGTGGTGCCGGTTCTTTGACTCAGAGTACTGCTCCGCTATACGTTATCGACGGTTTCCCAAGTGAGACTTCCGGAATGAGCGCCCTCAACCCGAACGATATTGAATCCATCGACGTATTGAAAGATGCTTCTGCAACAGCGATCTACGGTTCTCGTGGTGCCAATGGTGTTGTTATCATCACAACCAAGAAGGGTAAAGCCGGAAAAGCTACTCTTACTTATAATGGTAGTGTCAGCGTAAGCAAGGTTAAGAACACAATGGATATGATGAACGGTTACGACTTCGTCAACCTGCAAAAGGAAATCATGGAAGGAAACACCAAAGAAGTAGATGGAGAAAAAGTGGATGAGTTTGCTTACTACTATCTGAAAGATGGTATCACTCTCGATGATTATAAAAACTTCAAGAGCTATGATTGGCAGGACGAAGTTTATCGTACAGCTATCAGCCACAACCACTATGTAGGTTTAAGTGGTGGCAGCGATAAAATGGACTACTCTGCATCACTCTCTTACAGCAACCAACAGGGTGTCATCATCAACTCTGACCTCTCTCGTTACCAGGGCCGTTTTAACTTCAACCAAAGAATCAATAAGAGCATAAAGATCAATGCAAATGCAAACTTTGCAAGCAACGTGCAGAACGGTCCCAATCCTTCCACCGCAGAAACGACAGTATCCAACTCACTGATGTATAGCGTATGGGGTTATCGTCCGGTTTCTCCTTCCGGTTCCGATCTTCTGGCCGAACTGTACGATAGCGATGTGGACATGAGTAATGACTACCGTTTCAACCCGGTACTCTCTGCAAAGAATGAGTTCCGTCGTACCACAACCAACCATCTGCAAGCTAACTTAGGCGTAGAATGGGAAATCATCAAGAACCTGAAGTTTAAAACTACTGCCGGATATACCGGTCGTGACATCAAAAGAGAAGAATTCAACGGAAGCCAAACCAGTACCGGTAATACGCATCCGTCCAATACACGAAGCAAAGGTATCAATGCATTCCTGAGACAACAGGAGACAAGAAACTACCTGAACGAAAATACATTGTCATATGTATATGCCAAGAACGACCATAACCTGAACGCTTTGGTGGGTGCCACTTTCCAGAAATATACAAGTTACCTCAGCAGCATCACCCAGGAACAGATTACAAACGAGGCTTTCGGTATGTCCGGTATCGGTAAAGGTTCTGCTACTCCGGTTGTAACGGCATCACAAGGCGAAAATGCCATGATATCTTATCTGGGACGTATCAACTACAACTATGCATCCAAGTATTATGTTACAGCATCTATGCGTACCGATGGTTCTTCCAAGTTCTCTCCGGACAACCGTTGGGGCTATTTCCCATCGGCTTCATTAGCTTGGGCTTTCGGACGCGAAAAGTTTGTTTCCAATCCACTGCCTTGGTTGTCTAATGGTAAATTGCGCGTAAGCTGGGGTCTCACAGGTAACAACCGTATCGGCGACTTCGACTACATGGCACAATTGGTGACTAGCTCTAATGTGTACAAGTATCCTTGGGACAGTTCTTTCTATCCCGGTTATGTATTAGGCTCTATGGCCAACGAAAAACTGAAATGGGAAACAACCGAGCAATATGACCTTGGTTTGGATTTAGGCTTCTTTGACGGACGCATCAACGTGACGATGGACTACTACATCAAAACTACCAAAGACCTGTTGTTGGGCGCAGACGTTCCGGCAAGCTCCGGTTACTCCAGTGCTACACTGAATGTTGGTAAGTTGCGTAATAAAGGTTTCGAGCTCACTCTGGAAACCATAAACATCAAAGAAAAGAACTTCACATGGACCTCTAACTTCAACATTGCCTTCAACAGTAATAAGATTGTAGAGCTCAACGATGGACAGGATGATATGATCAGCTTCGTCAATTGGGATAATAAATACAGAACAATGCCTGCTTACATCAGCAAGAAAGGTGATGCAGCCGGAAGTATGTATGGTTTCATCTATGATGGCACTTACAAGTATGAAGACTTCAACACTTCGGTAGATGCAAACGGAAAGACCGTCTACACACTGAAAGATGACGTAGTTCGTATCTCGGATGCCGCACAACCGGGTGACCCGAAATACAAAAAGCTGAGCGACAAGGACGGTAATTTAATTACTGATGCCGACCGCACAATTATTGGTAACGGACAACCCAAGCACACGGGTGGTTTCAGCAATAACTTCATTTACAAGAACTGGGATCTCAACATCTTCCTGCAATGGAGCTATGGCAACGACATTTTGAATGCCAACCGTATGGTGTTTGAAAACCCGCAAGCTAAGAAGAATACGAATATGTTCGCCTCTTATACAAACCGTTGGAGCGCTGAGAATCCCACCAGCAACATGCCGCGTGCAAGAGCTATCGGTGCAGAATATTACAGTTCTCTGTATGTGGAAGACGGTTCGTTCCTGAAGTTAAAGACCATTTCACTGGGCTACAACTTCACGCCTAACACTTTGCGTTCTTTGGGTATCAGTGCAGCCAGACTCTTTATTTCGGCAGAGAATATAGCTACCATTACAGGTTATTCCGGTTCCGACCCTGAGGTTTCTACGCGTAACAGTGTATTGACCCCCGGTTTCGACTGGTCCGCTTATCCACGTTCATTCAACGCTTCACTCGGTGTTAACATAACCTTCTAATCACCTAAAATCAAGAAACTAATATGAAAAGTATCAAGAATATCTTCAAAAAAGCCTGCATCCTGGCAATAGTTGCTTCTATGGCGGGTTGTGACATGCTCGACACCAAGCCTTACGACTTTGTAGCGCCCGAAACATTCTATAAAAATGAAACTGACTGTACAATGGCACTGGCCGGCGTATACTGGACAATGGCAGCAGAGCATGTATATGGAAACCGTTACTCCTGTATGCTGTCCAATACCGATGACTTGAGCTATTACTATCGTGCAAACCAGACCAATGCAGTAGTTGCTAATTCACACAATACAGGTAATACTGATTTATGGTATACATGGGAATCTCTTTACTCAGGCATCAACAATGCCAATGTACTGCTCGATAATATAGATGCAGCCAGCATCTCTGACAATAATGTGAAAACACGTATTAAGGGAGAAGCTAAATTCCTGCGTGCTTACTACCACTTCTTACTGGTGCAAGGTTGGTATGAAGTGCCTATCCGCAAAGAAACAGTAAAAGATATCACCGTCAGCAGTCTGGAGGCTACCCCCCACGCCGAAGCACTCGACTGGATCATTCAGGAAATGGAAGACTGCCTCGATATGGTAGATAACAGTAGCTATGATCAGTCTCCTTCTCATGTAAAGAAAACTGTAGTAGAAGGTATTCTGGCCCGCGTATGTTTGTGGCGTGCAGGCGAACCATCAAAAGGTGGAAAGCCATATTATGAAAAAGCTGCCAAGTATGCTAAAGCAGTATACGACTCTAAAAAACATAAGCTGAACCCGGATGTATATGCCATGTGGAAAGCCTTAGCTTCCGACAAATATGAGACTACATACAATGAAAGCATGTGGGAAGTAGAATTTGTTGGAACACGTGACGACGGTAGTTATACTGAAAGCCGTATCGGTAATGTAATCGGCAACCTTCAGGAAAACTCTGCAGGAACAGGCGCCGGTTATACGTATGCATTCTATGCCGGTAGTTTGATTCTGTGGGATTTGTATGATGCAAAAGATGCTCGCCGCGATCTTGCTATGGCACCTTACAAACTCAATAACAAAGATGTACAGGTTGCTTGGAAAGATAATCAGATTGTAGACCGTCGTTGTGGCAAATACCGTCGTGAATGGGAGAGCAGCAGCCCTAAGCATAAGAACTATACTCAAGAGAACTATTGTCTCCTGCGTTATGCTGATGTACTGCTTATGCTCGCTGAAGCTGAAAACGAAGCAAACCAAGGCCCTACAGCATTAGCTTACACATGTATCAACGAAGTACGTAAACGTGCAGGAATTGACGAAGTGAAAGATTTGTCATACGGTGACTTCCAGAAATTGATCCGTGATGAACGCGGTCGTGAACTTTGCTTTGAGTCTCTTCGCAAGTACGACCTGGTACGTTGGGGCATTTACTACAAGGCTATCAAAGAGAATTTGGGAGCAGCAGTCAATGACGCACGTTGGTCTACTGCCAACAATGCCAAAGGAGCGGCTCAGTATGTAAGTAATACAACTGAAAAGAACCAGTTCCTTCCTATCCCCACCAAGGAACTGGGTGTAAACACCAAATTGGAACAAAACAAATATTGGAAATAATCATTTAATTACACAGAACTTCTAACCTTAAAATGAAATCAAATAGACCTTAATCAATTTGATATGTGTGGAGGAGAGTGACCGTGAGGTTCCTCTCCTCTTTTATAACTTTTAAAAAACAATATACCTTATGACCAGAAAACACTTGCTATTCACCCTTGCGTTGCTATGCAGCCAAGTATCTTTTGCTCAATTCATAGGTTTTGAGACAGAAATCCCCAAAGAGTTTACAACAGCCGATAAGGGAAAAATCGCCCTGTCCACCCGGTATTATAAAGAAGGGAAACAAAGCCTGGAATGGGATTTCCATTCCGGTTCCAAACTCAATGTTTCTCTGGAACAGCTTCTCACCCTTGATGAACAAATGGAAAATTCATACGGAATAACTTTATGGATTTATAATGAAGTCCCCCAGCAAGATTCCATTCGTTTTGAGTTCCTTTCCCCCCAAGGAGATGTGTCTTATTGGTTCAGTTTCCAGTTGGCATCGGCTGGCTGGCGCGCTTGCTGGATTGGCTTCCAACACATGAAAGGAAATAAACAAAACAAAGAAATAGCAAGTTATCGCCTGATAGCCCCTGAACGAAAAGGCCGCATATTTCTGGACCGTTTGACTTTCCCTGTGAAAAAGATGAACGACCGCACTACCCCCGACTTGCAAATACCTTACAATAACTCCCTTTCCTATCGTGACCTGTGGCATTGGTGCCGGGTTTGGCAATGGGAACAATATAAGTATGATATCCCACTACCTGCCACCCTCACTCAAGCAGAAAAAGAGGAACTGTGCACAGTGGAACAACGGTTGACCACCGCCCTCGATATTCAAAAAGCACCGAAAGAAGCAGTCTCCAAAGCATACGATGTTTTTCAGAAAACCAATATTCAGCGCTCCGGAACAGGATTCACAGGTGCTCCTATCCTGACTCCCGATGAACTGGACCGTTCTAAAGGAGAAATATCCTGGAATGACTTGGAAACGATGCTATCCGGATTCGCTTACGATACTTATTACAATCATTCCGAATCTTCCCGTCAGAATTACTTCACTGTCTGGGAGTTCGCCATCAATCAGGGATTCTCTTTCGGTAGCGGAATGGGAACCAATCATCATTACGGCTATCAAGTACGGAAAATATATACTACAGCCTGGTTAATGCGCGACGCTATCTGGAAGACTCCCAACCGGGATAATATCTTGTCTACCCTCATTTTCTGGTCTGCCTTGCAAGAAACCCGTCGGCCTTATCAATACGGCAGAGATGAATTGCTGGACAGTTGGCATACTCTTTTAATGGCTAAAACAGTTTCAGCACTGCTGTTCACTGACGAGCGGGAACGAGTACGCGCACTGAAAGGCCTTTCCCGTTGGGTATCCTCTTCTCTTCAATACACTCCGGGCACTATCGGAGGCATCAAAGTAGACGGAACCACTTTTCACCATGGCGGTTTCTATCCGGCCTATACCACAGGTGTGTTAGCCATGGTAGGACAATTCATCTCCTTAACCAATAAAACGGTCTATGAACCTACCGAAGAAGCCCGTCAAGTACTGAAATCCGCCTTTATTGCCATGCGTAACTACTCCAACAAATATGAGTGGGGAGTTGGCATCAGCGGACGACATCCTTTCGGCGGCTCGATGAAAGCGGATGATGTAGCTGCTTTTGCTTATCTTGCCTTGTCAGGAGACTTATCAGGAGAAGGTAATGCCTTCGATCATCATCTGGCAGCAGACTACCTGCGGCTTTGTGAAAAGGATACTCCCGAAGCGCGTTACTTCAAAACGCAAGGTATCACTCCCGCCTCTGCCCCACAAGGATTTTTTGTATATAACTATGGGGCGGCAGGTATTTTCCGGAGAAGCGATTGGATGGTAACCTTAAAAGGGTATACCACTGACGTCTGGGGATCTGAGATTTACCGGAAAGATAACCGCTACGGACGTTATCAGAGTTATGGTTCCGTCCAGATTATGGGATACCCCTCACGCCTTTCCAGCGGTTACGATGAGAACGGTTGGGATTGGAATCGCCTACCGGGAACTACAACCATCCACTTACCATTCGAATTGCTGGATAGCCCGCTACCGGGAACTACCATGGCACATTCCAAAGAAAATTTCTCAGGCAGTAGTTCACTGGAAGGGAAAAACGGCATGTTTGTTACGAAACTGATGGAACGTGAACTGAAAAACTTCACCCCGGATTTCGTAGCCCGCAAATCAGTCTTCTGTTTTGAAAACAGGATGATCTGTTTAGGAACAGGTATTCATAACAGCAATAATGAATATCCAACCGAAACAACTCTCTTCCAGAGTACATTCCAAAAAGGAAAAAGCACCATCCTCGTTAACGGAGAAGAAGAAAAAGAGATTGGCTTCAAAAAGAAACTTTCCGGTACTACTGAAAAGTTACTTTCCATCCGGGACGGTTACAATAACCATTATTTCGTGAAAGACGGTAATGTACAAATACAGATCACAAAACAAGAATCCCGTCATGAAAAAACACGCGCTGTAACACAGGGCACTTTCGCTTCAGCATGGATTGAACATGGAAAAGCCCCTAAAAATGGAACGTATGAATACCTCGTATGGATACAGCCAACCGATCAGGAATTAAAAAACTATGAGGCTGCGCAAACATACGAAGTATTACAACGGAATGATAGTGCACATATCGTACACGACCGATTAACTGATATTACCGCCTATGCTGTCTTCGAAACCTATCGCTCGCAACGGGATAGCCTGCTTAGTCTTATTCCGGCAGAAACGATGGTTATGTATAGGAGGGACAAAGCGAATTTCATTATGAGCGTTTGCGATCCCAACCTAAATATTGAGGAAAAGGCATATACCACCAAAAATCCCAGCCGCGTTCTTGAAAAGAGACTGGAATTAAAAGGAAAATGGAAAATCAGTACGCCCAATGAAAAAGTAACCCTGACAGCAGACGGAAAGAATACCATTCTCACTGTTCATTGCCAACATGGACAACCTGTAGAATTCAGCCTACAGCAAAATTGAGAATCACGAAAGAATATTTGTAGTAATTACTCGGCTACATATCTGAGCCAGACTTGAGCTATACTTAGACCAGACTTGCTCCGTACATTCTCCACTCAGAGGTACCTCTACACGGAGAAAGTATGGGATTGGTACGGAGCAAGTATGGCTCAAGCATAGTTCAGGTATGATTTTAATGAACATGGTTATTCCGCTAAAATAGTTACCTTTGCAGAAATATTGAATAACTGATTGATATGCAGAGTACCCTCCCCATTCATTTTGCCCCGTTGCAAGGTTACACCGAGGCTATTTACCGACAAGCGCATGCCCGTATATTCGGTGGTGTAGAGAGCTATTATACTCCTTTTGTACGTGTAGAGCACGGAGAAATCCGAAAAAAAGACATGCGCGAGATTGCTTTGGAAAACAACCGTGGCGTGCAGCTTATTCCGCAACTCATTGCGCCCGATGTGGACAAAATGGAGCAGATAATTGCCCTATTCATCGAAAAAGGATATAAGAATGTGGACATAAATCTGGGATGTCCTTTCCCTCTTTTGGCTAAACGGCACAATGGTTCAGGAATGCTTCCTTATCCCGAAGAGGTACGGGAGTTGCTGACTGCTGCCATAAAGAATCACCCCGACCTTCAGTTCTCTGTCAAGATGAGGCTGGGTTGGGAGAATGCGGAAGAATGTCTGGCTTTGCTACCCTTGCTGAATGAACTGCCACTGACACATATCATCATGCATCCCCGACTGGGTAAACAACAATATAAGGGGGAAGTCGACTTAAAAGACTTTGAAACCTTCTACAACGAATGCCGCCATCCGCTTATTTATAACGGTGATTTACTTACAGTAGAAAATATACAGGCCATCAGAGAACGTTTCCCACAACTGGCAGGTATCATGATAGGTCGTGGACTGCTTGCCAATCCCGCCTTAGCTTTGGAGTATCAACAGGGACATCCGCTTTCCGAAAAGGATATGCAGGAGAGACTCAGACTGTTCCATGCTGATGTATTTGCCCAGTATGGTAATCTTCTGGAAGGGGGAGACAAGCAACTGCTGACGAAAATGAAGAACTTCTGGGAATATCTAATGCCGGATGGAGACCGGAAAGCCAAAAAAGCAATTCATAAGTCCAACAAGCTGGAAACTTACCAGGCGGCAGTCCGCAGCTTGTTGGGGTAATCATTGATCTTATTCCGGATTTACGCCCGGAATCGTATGTACATCTTTACGTATCTGCGCTACATGATGCAATTTCATCCAGTCGTGCAGGTACTCACGGTGTTGCAGCAGGATCTCTTTGTATCTCTCCTCGATGGCGAGATTGCGCATTTCACCGCGGTCTTTTTCCATATCAAAGAGTTGCTCACGATAAAGACCTTTGTCGTACAACACATATTTGTAGCGAGAGGTACGTAAAGCCCAGCCACGTGTGTTCCCGCCTTTATCGAAAGTGGTTTCAGTCACAATGTAGTCCTGATGCTTCAACGACGGATCGGCTTTCTCTACCAACGGTCTGAAAGAGACACCATGCAGGCCTTCAGGAAGCCGGATACCTGTCCAGTCACAAACTGTTGCAAAGAAATCCACACCATTATTCACGAGTTGCGGCATCTC
>OIAH01000537.1_pt1 | contig 15268 bp, 11 predicted proteins | sample 1580711 | NCBI WGS metagenome assembly OIAH01 (sample SAMEA3882556, study PRJEB24775) | human gut metagenome | biome: human-associated habitat; feature: intestine environment; material: feces | place: Netherlands | collected 2009/2010
CCTGATCTCCGGCGTGCTCACTGCAGCGATCAGTCTGGGCGGCTACTCCTACATGGTGCAGGCCTCCGACGGTCTGGGCGGCGTGTGGGAAATGATCATGGGTCAGGCACTGGTGCCGGTGAGCGCCGTCTGGTCCACTATCATCCCGTACAGCCTCATCGGCGGTGCCGTTGTGGGTGGTCTGGGCAGTATGTTCTCCATCCGCAAGCACCTGAACGTGTGATCGAAAGGAGCCGCACATGAAAAAAGCACTTCATGCAAAGCCCTTCCGGCTGCAGATGCCCGGCCATACGCCGCGCCATGCACGGCCGGAGCCTGCCCGCAGCAAGCTGCTGCGCGGCGTGAGTCTGTGCCTGGCGGCGGTATGCCTTGCGGCAAGCGTCAGCTTCCAGCCGGCCACGGCAGCCACCAGCATGGCCAGCCTGCAGAACAAGCTGAACAGCCTTTCCAAATCCATCGACCAGCACAAGAAGGAGCTTTCGGACGCAAAGAAAAAGGAAGCTGCTGCAAAAGCGCTGGAAAGTGAGCTAAAGGAGCGCGTGGGCGTCATTCAGTCTCAGATCAGCGTGCTGAGCACCCAGATCGCTGCTGTGCAGAACAACATTGGCCAGACCGAGCAGAAAATCACCGCCAAGGAAGGCGAGATCACCCAGAAGCAGGCCGAGATCGACAGCCAGTGGGGCGATTTTAAAAAGCACATGGCTGCCATGCAGGAGCTGCGGGACGGCGGCAGCGTGGCCATGCTCAGCTCGGTGAACGACCTGTATGAGCTGCTGACCTTCAACGAGGTCATGCAGGACATCTCGGTGAAGGATACCGAGATCCTTGACACCATGAAGGCCGCCCGTGAGAGCCTTGTGAATGACCGCACCCAGCTTGTGGCGGAGCGCACCCAGCTGCAGAACAAAAAGGCCGAGCTGAGTGCTCAGAACAAGCAGATGCAGAGCAAGCAGAACGAGCTGAACTCCAGCGTCAAGGAGGCCCGCCTGAGCGCCGCAGAGGCTCAGCAGGCCCAGAAGGACGCGCAGGCGGCCATCGAGTCGGATGAGATGAACTACGAGGCCGTCAAAAAGGAGATCCAGAAACTCATCGCAGCAGCAGCGGCCAGCAAGCCGCAGCTGAGCTTCAGCGGCTTTATCTGCCCCCTCAAGAGCTATACCCGCATCTCCAGTGAATACGGCTGGCGCAAGAACCCCGTCTCGGGTGTCAACAAGCTCCACGCGGGCACCGACTTCGCCGCCCCCGCCGGCACCCCCATCTACGCAGCCGCCAGCGGCTATGTACAGGTGGCCGGATGGTCCAGCGGCGGCTACGGCAACTACGTCATCATCTACCACGGCAAAATGTCGGACGGCAACGCCTACTCCACCCTCTACGGCCATATGCGCTCGGTGGCAACGTCGGCGGGCAAGTACGTCAAGCAGGGCGAACTCATCGGCTATGTCGGCTCTACCGGCAACTCGACGGGCAACCATCTCCACCTTGAGGTGTGGAAGGGCGGCTCCAAAGCCAATGCAGTCAATCCCCGTGGTTATATTCCTATGAAATAATACTGTGTCGAGGGGTCAAAGGAGGCCATAAGGCGAAATGAACGAGCAAAAACGCAAGCGTATCCTTCGGGCGGGCTGTCTGCTGCTGGCGGGAATATTCCTGCTGTCGGTGCTGGGCAGCGTCGTCCTGATGCTTTTGGTCTGAACCGGGGAGGAAAACTGAATGAACCGTAAAATTTCCGTAGGGATGACTGTGACCATCGTCATTCTGGCAATGACGGTCACATTTTCCATCACGATGCTGCTGGCGATGCGGCTGTTTGACCGCACCGTCACCAGCGTGAAGGAAAAGGAGAGCATGTACAACAAGGTGGCCGAAGTAGACCGCTATGTGCGTGCCAACGACTACTACGACATCGACGAGACGATGCTGTACGACCGCCTGACCGCAGGCTACCTGCTGGGCACCGGCGACAAGTACGCCCGCTACTACACCGCCTCGGCCTACACCGACCTGCTCAATGCCCAGAGTGGCAAGCTGATCGGCATCGGTGTGGAGCTGGCCATCGATCAGTCCGGCTACGCCAAGGTCACCAAGGTGTACGACGAGTCCCCCGCAAAGGAGGCCGGCCTGCAAAAAGGCGATTACATCATCACCATCGACGGCACGGACGTCAAGAGTCTGGGCGGCGCAGAGGCCGTCCAGAACAAGCTCCGGGGCGAGAGCGGCATCACCGTCAATGTGGTCTGGCTGGACAGCGAGAACGCCCAGCACACCGCTGACCTGACCCACTACGGTTTCACGGCCAACAGCGTCGATTCCGCCATGGTGCAGGACAATGTGGGCTATATCAAGATCTGGCAGTTCGACAACTCCACCCCCAGTGAACTGGACTTTGCCCTGCGCAGCCTGACCGCCAGCGGTGCGCAGAGCTTCGTGTTCGACCTGCGTGACAACAGCGGCGGCATCCTCGACGACGCCATCAGCTGTATCGACCTCGTCGCACCGGAAGGCGTGCTGGCCTATGCCGAGGATAAGACCGGAAACCGCACCCTGCTGGGCAGCAGCACCGACGACACCGTCATCAGCCAGCCCTCCGTCTGCCTCGTGAACGAGAACACCGCCAGCGCGGCAGAGCTGTTTGCGTCCAGCCTGCGCTCCCTGTGCGGCGCACGCCTCGTGGGCAGCAGCACCATGGGCAAGGGCACCATCCAAAGCAGCCCTCAGCGCCTCTCGGACGGCAGTGCTGTGGTGGTCACGGTGGCTAAGCTCATCTGCGGCGACGGCTCCTGCTTCGACGGCACCGGCCTGACCGTGGACGTGGAGCGTCCGCTGACCCCGGACGAGCAGGTAAGCTATTACGATTACACTCTCGACACCGACCCCCAGATCCAGCGTGCCGTCAGCTGCGCACAGCAGCTCACCGGCACCACCACCGTAGGCGGCGTGAACGATGCCGACCTCGCAGCAGACTCCGCCGCCGCCTCTTCCGAGGCAGCAGGGGAGGGCGAGGCTTCCTCGGAGGCGGCTGCTTCCAGCGTGGAAAGCGCGTCTTGATATAAGAGAAAGGAAAAAACACTATGCCGGAGCTGACCGACCTCTCCGTGATCCGTACCCTATGCGAAAAATACGATTTTGCGCTTTCCAAGGGTTTTGGACAGAACTTCATCATCAATCCCGGCCTGCCTCCGAAGATCGTGGATGCCAGCGGCGTCGATAAGAACTGGGGCGTGCTGGAGATCGGCCCCGGCATCGGCGTGCTGACCAAAGAGCTGGCCAGCCGCGCCGCCAAGGTGGTGTCCATTGAAGTGGACGAACGCCTGCCGCCGCTGCTGGCCGAAACGATGGCCGGTGTGGATAATTTTAAACTGGTATTACAGGATGTTTTGAAAGTGGATCTCCGTGCCCTCATTGAGGAGGAGTTTCCCGGGATGCCGGTGGCCGTCTGCGCCAATCTGCCCTACTACATCACCAGCCCCATCGTCATGAAGCTGCTGGGCGACCGCCTGCCCATCCAGAACCTGACGGTCATGGTGCAGAAGGAGGCCGCCGACCGTCTGGCCGCTGCGCCCGGCACCCGCGCCTCCAGCGCCATCAGCTGTGCCGTGAGCTACTACGCCACCTCCAAGCTGATGTTTACTGCCGCGCCGGGCAGTTTCTACCCGGCCCCAAAAGTCACCAGCGCCGTCGTGCGGATGGACATCCGCCCCGCTCCTGCCGTGCAGGTAGAGGATGAGGACGGTTACTTCGCCCTCATCCGCGCGGCCTTTGGCCAGCGCCGCAAGACCGCCGCCAACGCCATCGCCAGCGGTCTCGGCCTGCCGAAGGAGAAGGTCATCGCCGCCATCGAGGCGGCGGGCTTTGATGCCCGCATCCGCCCTGAGGCCCTGACCCTCGAGAACTTCGCCGCCATCCAGCGGGCAATGGCTGCACAGTAACACTCACGAAACCACTCAGGCGCCCCGCCGTTCTGTCAGGAGCGGCGGGGCGCTTTCGCATTCTGAGGCAGAAGCCGCAGAAGATATTGACAACCGGGGAAGTTTCTGGTATTCTACTAAAGTACCCTGCGCGATGCGAGAGGGTACGCTTTGCTGGTGTGGCGCAATGGCAGCGCAACTGATTTGTAATCAGTGGGTTGCAGGTTCAACTCCTGTCACCAGCTCCAAAAAAGCCCTGCGATATACCGCCGAAAGGCGGCGTGTATCGCGGGGCTTTTGCTTTTTGCGGCGTGGCGGTATCCGACCATTCGGAAAAATCATGCTGCCGGAGGGCTTGCGGGCCTTGCACTTCCCGCACCATACCGGTATAATAAATTCATCGAAAATTCATCAAAAGAGGACGTTCAAACGAGAGGGGAATATCTGTGCCCGAGTTTTCCACTATGCTGAGCCTGCAGGCACAGATGATGCTGCTGTTGGCCATTGGCATCTTTCTGACGAAGAAGCACATCATCACCGAGCAGGGCCGCGCCTGCCTGACCGACCTGCTGCTCTTTCTCATCCTGCCGGCAAACATCATCCAGTCGTTCCGCATCGAGTTCAATGCGGAGATCTTCCGCAGCACGCGGGACATCCTCATCCTGTCCATCGTGCTGCAGGTGTTTTATGGCGTGATCTGTGCGGTCTGCTATGACCGCTACGCCTTCGCGCGGAAGGCTGTGATGCAGTACGGCACGGTCTGCTCCAACGCGGGCTTTCTGGGAAGTCCGCTGACCGAGGGCCTGTTCGGCGGAGTGGGGCTGCTGCTGACATCCGTTTACCTCATCCCGCAGCGCATCGTGATGTGGTCGATGGGCGTGTCCTACTTCATGCAGGACGATGCAGCCGCCAGCCCCGGGGGAAGGACGCGCCACCGCGCCGTCCTCCGCAAGACCCTGACTCACCCCTGTATTCTGGCGGTGTTCGTGGGCATGGCCCTCATGCTGACCCAGTGCCAGCTGCCCGCCTTTCTCGGCAAAGCTCTCCAGTGCACCAGCAACTGCAACATGACCATGTCGATGCTCCTCATCGGGGCCATCATCGGCAGCTGCGACCTCCACCCGCTGCTGGACCGGGACGCCATCCTCTACTGTGTCATCCGGCTGTTCCTGATGCCGCTGGTGGTGCTGGTGGGCTGCCGCGCAGCCCATGTGGGAGAGCTGGCCACCGGGGTCGCTGTTGTTCTGGCGGGGATGCCGATGGGCGGCACCACCACCATCCTTGCCGAGAAGTACGGTGCCGATTCTGCGTTCGCCAGCAAGTGTACGGCCCTCTCTACGGTGCTGTCGCTCATCACGACGCCGCTGTGGTGTCTGGTGGTGTAGCCGCTCCGCCGCAGGCCACATACCCTGCCGTTTCGATGCATCGGCGGCCCTCGTCGGTGCTCAGCCAGTCGTAGACCTTCCGCTGGGGGCTGTCGGGGGCGGCATTCCCATGGATGACCGCATAAAACTCGTTGCACAGGGGGTAGCTCTCGCTGGCGATGGTGTCATTGCCGGGGGTCACACCATCCACGGCCAGCAGGCGGAGTCCGGGCTTCGAATACATCTGGTCGATGTAGTAATAGACGGAGAAACCGATGGCGTTGGCAGAGTTGTTGTACTCGGCGATGCGGTCCACCAGCCCGCCCATGTCGGCGGGAGCCAGCTCGGTGGGGGCGGTCATCAACTGGCCATCGCCCTTGTCGATGAGCAGCTTTTTGAAAAGGGTCTGACTGCCCGAGTCCACCCCCCGCTGGAAGGCCACGATGGGGGCGTCTGCGCCGCCGACCTCCTTCCAGTTGGTGATGCGGCCCGCATAGATGTCCCGCAGCTGCTGCTGGGTCAGGCTTTGGACGGGGTTGGACTCGTTGACGATGAAGACCAGCGCGTCCCGGCCGATGGCTTTCTGCTCCAGCTTTGCGTCGGCCTCGGCCAGTTCTTCTTTGACGTACTCGGGGGCCTCGTAGACGATGAGCATCTGTGCGCCGTAGTCGTCGCTGTCGCTGCGGGACCAGAGGCCGAAGTTCTCCCACGCATAGGCTGTGGTGCTGACGATGATGCCGGTCTGGGCTTCGAGCAGGTCCATGCCGGTGACGTCAGCCTTGAGCTGGGCCATCAGAGGGATGCAGGCCGTGGAGCCGTCGAGGCGGGGAAACTCCTCCACGGTCAGGAAAGGTTCAGGGGTGGTGTCCGGGTCGGGGATAGACGCCGCCGGAGAGTCGGCGGGGGAGTCTGCTGCGCCGGGGGTACAGGCGGTGAGCACTGCCGCCCCGAGGCTGAGGCCCAGCACTTGCAGGAAGCTGCGGCGGGAAATCTTCTCTTTCATATCCAAAAACCTCCGTTGTCAATACAGATAGCCTCCGCCGAAGTCGTCGCCGGGGGAGGAAAAGATGCTTTCGCGGTAGAGCCACTGGCCGGTGGAGTCCATCAGGCCGTAGTCGAAGCCCTGCCGCGCGATAAAGCAGTCGTCGGGCAGGCCGTCGATGCTGTAGCAGCTGCCGAGGCGGCGGAGGAGCACATTGCCCTCCATGTCCAGCACGTCGGAGAGGTCCGACGAGTCGCTGTTGTCCCGGTGGGCTGTGAGCAGAGGGCCGTTGGCGGTGTTGGTGAGGTAGCAGACGTAGGTGTACTGCTCCGTCTCGTCAGCAGACGACCAGAGCAGCCCTTCGCCGCCGTAGGTCTGGATGGCGAGGGTATTGTAGTCCTCGTCGTCATATTGCAGCAGGGCATAGCCGCCGGGCAGGGCCGTCACACTGACATGACGAGCCTCTTCAATGGGTGTCACTTCCACATCGGTCAGGAGTGCGCCGGTGGTGCCGTCGTAGACCTTCAGGACGTTGTCCGCCGTCAGGACGGCGACATTGCCGGAGTGATAGTCCCTGTCGCACCGCTGGACAGCGGTCTTTTCGCCGCTGGCGAGGTCGATGAGGGTGTAGGGGTTATCCGGGTCATCGCTGCCGAGGAGGGTGACACAGCCGGGCGTGTGGTCCATCACGCACCAGTCGAAGCGGCCCAGCTCCACGGCCTCGTCGCTGTTCAGGTCGTAGAGGATGGAGTGGCTGTCCTGACGGCTCTGGAGGCAGGCGATGCCGACGCCGCAGGCAGAGGCGGAGCTGTCGTCCTCGCCGGTGAGCAGCTGGCCGGTGAGGATGTTGTAAAGCCCTTCCCGGGCGATGCCCCAGTCTGCGCCGCGAAACCAGCTCAAGGTCAGCCAGTCGGCGAAGCTGCCGCGATACGACGCAAGGCTCTGGGCCGTGCAGCCGTCCTCCCGCAGCAGCACATTGCCCTCCCGGTCGGTGACGAGGACGTATTGGTGCAGGGGCTGGTCGGGGTCGTCGTAGGCGTAGGTGAGGCCCTCGGGCAGGTCGTAGCAGTTGAAGATGAGGCGCTGGCCGCCCTCATCCACCACGAGACAGTCAAGAGCCGTTTCCGGCACGGGCATCTCGGCCCCGGTGGCGAGGTCGTACACCCGGATGCCGCCGGTGGCACCGCTCTCAAAGGCCCAGACGTCGGCGTCGTCCCGCAGGATGAGCAGCCCGCCCGAGAGGGTGGCGTTCACGGCATAGGGAAAGGCCATGACGGCGCTGCCGTCGGCGTCGTAGAGGGTGGAGGTGCGCTCCTCGGTGCCGGGGGTGGAGTGGGAGACAAGATAGTAGTCTGCCTCGCCGGTGAGGGTGTTCCGCACCAGCTGGACGCTGTCGGAGCGGCTGCCCTGATAGAGCACTTTCCCGCCCCGGAGGATGGTGCCGCCGCCGTTGCCAGCGTAGGAATAAATGAAATGGAGCGTATCGTCGGTGAGCCACGATTCGCTGTAATACTGCGGTGCCTGCGATGCCGCCGTCCCCTCGGGCCGGGGCGACGCCGCGGGTAACAGCGAACAGCTCGTCAGCAGCCCGCCTGCCAGCACAAGGCAGGCGGCGCGGCAGCGGAGTCGAAGCAGAGCGGTCTTCATAGAAACACCTCGCAGTTTCCCAGAATTTGACTTTCCTGTTTATAGTATATACGAAAGACCCGGCCATTTCATTGCAGAAAGTTGGCCGGGTCTGGTTACAGTTTGGTGACAATGGGGCAACTGCATTTACCCGCCGACGCGAGGGCGGTTCCCCCGCAAATGTCCGGGAGGTGGAATCCTGTGCCGCAGGCAGTAGGGCGGGACAGGTGTCCCGGGTTATTTGCGGGGGAATTGCCGGAGAAGGAGGCAATTCAAGCCTCGTCCCCTTTTTCTCCCAGCTCTTTCAGGAAGGGCAGGAGGAAGGGCATCGAGATGCAGAAGGTGAGGGCGTCGGCGATGGGCTGGCACAGCTCGATGCCGGGCAGGCCCCAGATGCGGGGCAGGGTAAGGATGAGGGGGATGAAGCAGATGCCCTGACGGCAGCAGGCGAGGAAGGTGGCCCGGCCCGATTTGCCGATGGACTGGAACATCATGTTGGTGACGATGATGACAGGCTGTAAGAACATGGCGATGCACTGATACCGCAGAGCGGGCAGGGCCACGGCGGTGACAGCGGGGTCATCGCGGAAGAGGCGGATGAGAGGTTCGGCATTGAACCAGCAGAGGATGTTCAGCACCGTGACGAAGCAGAAGGCCGTCGAGATGGTGAAGATGGCCGCCTGCCGCACCCGGGCGAAGCGGCGTGCGCCGTAGTTGAACGCCGCCACAGGCTGCAGGCCCTGCCCAACGCCAATGGCCACCGACAGCAGGAACTGGAAGATGCGGGACACGATGCTCATGCCGGCCACGGCGGCGTCGCCGTAGCTGCGAGCCGCGACGTTCAGCAGCATACTGCCGATGCTGTTCAGGCCCTGACGGCCAAAGCTGGGTGCACCGTTGAAGAAGATGAGGCCGAAGTCCCGGGCGCTGCGGGTGACTTTCGTGATGCGGAACTGGCTCACCGTCCTGCCCCGCAGGAACATAGACAGCAGGATACAGAAGCCGATGCTCTGGCTCAGAGCGGTGGCAACACCTGCGCCGCCGGTGCCCATGCCGAAGCCGAAGATAAAGATGGGGTCCAGCAGGATGTTGAGCACGCCGCCGGTGACAAGGCCGATCATGGCAAAGCTGGCCTTGCCCTCGTAGCGCAGGATGTTGTTCATCACAAGGCTGGACATCATGAGGGGCGCAGCGATGAGGATGGGCCGCGCATAGGCGCAGGCGTGGGGCAGGATGGTGTCGGTGCTGCCCAGCAGCATCATGAAGCCGGGCAGGGTGGAAAGGCCGACCCCCGCCAGCACGATGCCGAAGACCAGCGCCGTGAAAAAGCTGGTGGAGGCGAACTTGGTGGCGGCGTGGGTGTCCTGATTGCCAAGGCTGCGGCTGATGATTCCGCCTGCGCCATGGCCCAGCATGAAGCCGAGGGCCTGAATGATGGCCATGAGGCTGGACACGACGCCCACCGCGCCCGACGCGCTGGTGGACAGCTGGCCCACAAAGAAGGTGTCGGCCAGATTGTAGATGCTGGTGATGAGCATACTCAGGATGGTGGGCGCGGCGAGGCCGAGGATGAGCTTCGGCACAGGGGTCTTGGTCATCTTCTCAAACTGGAGCGCACTGCGCGCGGCCTCATCGGCTTGGGACGAGGAATGCATGGGCTGGATACCTCGCTTTCATAATTAAAATAAGTATAACGCAGATCCTGCAAAATGTCGAGGTCTGGGAGTTTGGGGCTGACGGCTCCAAAAAGTTAGGGCATTGAGCGCAAAAGCAGGAAAAAATGGAATGTCTTTTAGCACATTTGACAAAGAAAGGTCGAATTGCTTGTGGGAAATCACGTCAAGTGGTATAATTTGGTACATGAGAGAAAAACGCTGCGAGAAAAAACAGCGCTGAGAAGAGCTTTGAGGGAACAGTCCCTCAGAACACGGAGGGAAAATTTATGAAATCTGTGGCACAGACCGTTATCGAAGCAGACCGCTTCTACACCATCGCCGCCAAGACCGGCAGCGTCATTCAGGCTGTGGAGAACGCCAAGGATGGCGGCAGCATCCGTCTGGGCAAGTACGGGCACGCGCCCGAGCAGGAGTGGGCCTTCGTCCGGGAGGGCGATGGCGTCTACCGCATCCGCAACCGCGCCTCCGGCAAGCTCATCGACCTGATGATGACCGGCACCGCCAACGGCACATGGCTGCATCTGTGGGAGGACGTGGGCGGCACGTCCCAGATGTGGAAGGTGGAGCCGACCCCGGCGGGCACCGTCCGTCTGCGCTCCATGTGGGCCGCAGGCAAGTGCATCGACACCGTGGGCATGGGCACCGCCGATGGCGCTGTCCTCCAGATCTGGCAGGAGACGGCTGGTGAGGACCAGCTGTGGACCATCTCGGAGGTAAAGGACCGTGCAAAGCACGCTCCCAAGGCCGAGGACAAGCCCGCTGAGGCCAAGGCTGAGGCCGCTGTCCCCGCCGCCGCAAAGACCGAGGAAAAGGCTGCGCCCGCGGCGAAGAAGCCCGCCGCCAAGAAGGCAGCCACCAAGGCTGAGCCGAAGGCCGAAAAGAAGCCTGCGGCCAAGAAGTCCGCTGCCAAGGCCGCTGAAAAGGCTGTCGAGAAGGTTGCCGAGGTCAAGGCAGAGACTGCCCCCGCCAAGGCTGAGGAGAAGCCCGCCGAGGCCGCTCCGGCTGCAAAGGCCGCTGCCCCTGCCGCCAAGGCGCCCGCAGCAAAGCCTGCCCGCAAGACCGCCGCACGGAAGAAGTGCACCAAGGCCAGCAAGTAAGTAAGAGTTACATATTAGAAACAAAAGCCTCCGATTTTCTGCGAAAATCGGAGGCTTTTGTTATCTGTTTCAGTGCCCCATCTTCTCCTTCTTGGCCTTCAGCGCGGCGGCGATGAAGCCCTTGAACAGGGGGTGTGCGCGGTTGGGGCGGCTCTTGAACTCGGGGTGGAACTGTGCGCCGAGGTGGAAATCGCGGCCCGGCAGCTCAACGGTCTCCACGAGGCGGCCGTCGGGGCTGGTGCCCGAGATGACAAGACCGGCATCCTGCATCTCCTGACGGTATTCGTTGTTGAACTCGTAGCGGTGGCGGTGGCGCTCCCAGATCTCGCTCTGGCCGTAGCACTCGGCCATCTTGGTGCCGGGCAGGACGGCGCAGGGGTACTTGCCCAGACGCATGGTGCCGCCCTTGGGGATGTTGCCCTGCTGGTCGGCCATCAGGTCGATGACGTTGTGATGGCCCTCCGGGGTGAACTCACTGGAATTGGCGTCGGCGTAGCCCAGAACGTGGCGGGCGAACTCCATCACCATGATCTGCATACCGAGGCAGATGCCGAAGTAGGGAACATGGTTCTCACGGGCGTACTGTGCAGCCTGAATCATGCCCTCGATGCCGCGGTCGCCGAAGCCGCCGGGCACGATGATGCCGTCCACGTCCGCAAAAGCCTCCCGGCAGGCGGCCTGATCGGGCAGGTCCTCGCTTTCGACCCACTTGATCTCCACCTGACTGTCGTTCTCAAAGCCGGCGTGGTAGAGGCTCTCCATGACCGACAGATAGGCATCGTGCAGCTTGACGTACTTGCCCACGAGGGCGATGGTGCAGGTCTTGGTGCGGGTGGCGATCCGGGACAGCATCTCCTTCCACTCGGTGAGGTCGGCGGGGGGAACGTCGAGGTGGAGCTGCCTGACCACCACATCGTCCAAGCCGCCGGTGTGGAGCATCAGCGGGCACTGGTAGAGGCTGGGCATGGTCAGGTTCTCGATAACGCACTCGGGCTTGACGTTGCAGAAGGTGCTGATCTTCCGGCGGATGTCGCTGCCCACGCTGCCGTCGGCGCGGAGGATGATGATGTCGGGGCTGACGCCCATGCCCTGCAGCTCCTTGACGGAGTGCTGTGCGGGCTTGGACTTGTACTCGTCCGAACCGGAGATGTAGGGCACGAGGACGACATGGATGAAGCAGCAGTTCTCCTTGCCCTGCTCGAGGCCCACCTGACGGATGGCCTCAAGGAAGGGCTGGCTCTCGATGTCGCCGGTGGTGCCGCCGATCTCAGTGATGACCACGTCAGCCTCGGTGGAAGAGGCCAGATTGTAGATGTAGCTCTTGATCTCGTTGGTGATGTGGGGGATGATCTGGACGGTCTGGCCGAGGTAAGCGCCCTGACGCTCCTTGTTCAGCACGTTCCAGTACACCTTGCCGGTGGTCAGGTTCGAGTACTTGTTCAGGTTCTCGTCGATGAAGCGTTCGTAATGGCCGAGGTCGAGGTCGGTCTCAGTGCCGTCGTCGGTGACGAAGACCTCGCCGTGCTGCAGGGGGCTCATGGTGCCCGGGTCCACGTTCACATAGGGGTCCAGCTTCTGGCTGGCCACCTTGAGGCCGCGGCACTTCAGCAGTCGGCCCAGAGAGGCGGCGGTGATGCCTTTGCCCAGACCGGAGACGACGCCGCCGGTCACGAAAATAAATTTTGCCATAGTATTCTCCTCTATTTACAGATTACAGATAGTCTTGAAACATATGCTTTCCCGCTGTGGGGGCGCAGTGCTTCAAATATATCACTGCGCGGGGTCGTAGGAGTCCAGAATCTCCTGCGCGACTTCGGTGCGGTCGCGCCGGGTGTCCATTGCTTTTTTTTCGATGCAGCGGTGCGCCTCGGCCTCGGTCATGTGACCCAGCTCGATGAGGCAGCACTTGGCGCGGCTGACCAGCCGCACCTGCGCCAGCTTTTCCTGCAGCCGCTGGTTCTCCTGACGCAGGAGCAGCAGGCGGTGGTTGCTGGCGGCGGCCATATGGATGGCCTGCAGGAAAAATGTGTTGGAGAAGGGCTTTGTCACCAGCAGCACCCCCTGCTCGCTCAGAGGGGTCAGAAGCTGCTCGGCGACAGCGGCTTTGGCCAGAAACACCACGCCCGCGTCGGTCTTTTCCACGGCGTCGGCGCACAGCTCATGGCCGAACTCATCCGGCAGAGGCGCGTTGACCACGATCAGTTCGAAGTCGGATTCCAGCATCCGCCGCCTCGCCTCCGCCGCGCTGGGCACGATGAGGGGCCGCGCATAGCCCAGCTCAGTCAGGCGTGCGGAGATATATTCGTTCGAGCTTGCGCCTGCGCTTACGATCAGGGCATGTCCCATACGGCTCACTCCTTTCTCATGTCATGCTGTCTCAGATGGCATTGAAGTAGTGGACGCGCTCGTATTCGATCGGGTCGGCGGCGTTTTTCAACGCCTCGCACCGGCGCAGGGCCTCGGCGTAGTAGCGCCGACTCAGCTCGTCGGGCAGGAACTTGTGCAGGAACTCGCTGCCCTTGGCCACCTCCACGGCCTCTTCCAGCGAGGCGGGCAGGGTCTCGAGGCCGAGGCCGACGGCCTCGGCCGGGATAAAGAGGTTGCGGTTGACAGGGGCAGACAGCTGCATCCGGTTCTCGATGCCATCGAGGCCTGCCGCCAGCACGAGGCCGATGGCGAGGTAGGGGTTGCAGGCCGGGTCGGGGCTGCGCAGCTCCATCCGGCAGTTGTTGCCCCTCACCTGCGGGATGCGGATGAGCTGGCTGCGGTTCTGGCGGCTCCAGCTCACATAGCGGGGGGCCTCGTCACAGCCGAAGCGGAGGTAGCTGTTGGGCAGGGGGTTGGTGAAGGCCGTCAGCTCCCGGCTGTGGCGGAGGATGCCTGCCATGAAGCTGCCGGGGATGCTGTCGGGGGCGATGTCGCCCTCAAAGAGGTTCCTGCCGTCCATGGACAGCGAGAAGTTGATGTGGAGTCCGCTGCCGGCCTGATCGGGCAGGGGCTTGGGCAGGAAGCTGGAGTGGAAGCCGTTGCTGGCGGCCACGGCCCGGACGATCTGCTTGAACAGGAAGATGTTGTCGGCAGTCCGCAGGGGGCCTGCGTAGTGGAAATCAATCTCGTTCTGGCCGTGGCCGTTCTCGTGGTGGCTGTGCTGGGGCGCAAGGCCCATCTGCTCCATGGTCAGGCAGATGTCCCGGCGCAGGTTCTCGCCTGCATCCAGCGGGGCCACATCGAAATAGCCGCCTGCGTCGATGGGGATGCGGGTGGGACGGCCATGGTCGTCGTTCTCGAAGAGATAGAACTCGCACTCAGTGCCTACATTGCAGCTCAGGCCCAGATTTCGGAACCGGCGGTTGATGTCCCGCAGGAAGCCGCGGCAGTTGCCGCCGAAGGGGGCGTTGTCCGGCTTTTCCACGTCGCAGAAGAACTGCATCACCCGCCCCTCGGCGGTGCGCCAGGGCAGGATGGTCGTGGTGGACAGGTCGGGCCGGAGGACAAGGTCGCTCTCCTCCACATGCATGAAGCCCGCAATGGAGCTGCCGTCGAAGCAGACGCCCTCTTCCAGCGCCTTGGGCAGGTCGCTGGCCAGCACGGCGATGTTCTTCTGAACGCCAAAGATGTCACAGAACGCGAAGCGGACAAATTTTACGTTGTTGTCCTCGACGAAATCGAGGATGTCCTGCTGTGTCGTATAGCTCATAGTGTGTCCTCTTAAAAAACGCCCAAAGGCCTGCCCCCATACAGGAGCAGGTCTTCAGGCTGGTGTAAGAAATAGGAAAAGGAGAATGGCTTAGAGAAGCGCCTCAGCCCAAGGTGCTTTATTCTGCGCTGATGCGAGAAGCTCAAACGTAGTAAAGCATCTTGCTGTAGCTGGGCAGAGGCCAGTAGTCCTCGCCGCAGATGGTCTCGGCGTCGTCAGCGGCGGCGCGGAGGGCGTCCATCTTGAGCAGCACATCGTCGTGGAAGGCGACGGCCTTTGCGCTCTCGTCGGAGAGGGCCTTGGCGGCATCGACGGCTGCCTGCAGCTCATCGATGGCGTCGCTCATGGCGTCGGCATCGGCGGACAGGTGGCTCAGCGTCTTCGTCTCGCTGCGGACGCTCAGACTCTCGCTGACGGCCAGCTTGGAGGCGGCGGTGTTGGCGACCTCGCTCATGTAGGAGTTGATGGCGGGCAGCAGCTGCTTGCGGGCCATCTCCAGCATGGTCAGGGCCTCGATGTTGATGACCTTGGCGTAGTGCTCCATCTCGACTTCGTAGCGGCTCTCCATCTCCACCTTGGTCAGCACGCCGAACTCTTCCATCAGGGCAATGTTCTTGGGCTCGATCAGGGCAGGCAGGGCAGCAGGGGTGTTCTTCTTGTTGGGCAGACCGCGCTTTGCAGCTTCCTCTTCCCACTCGGCAGTGTAGCTGTTGCCGTTGAAGATGACGCGGCGGTGGTCGCGGATGGTGCGCTTGACCAGAGCAATCACGGCGCTGGTAAAGTCCTCAGCGCCCTCCAGCTCGTCGGCGTAGCCCTTCAGCTCCTTGGCAACAGCAGTGTTCAGGATGGTGTTGGCATCGCTGAGGTTCTCAGCAGAACCGGGCATACGGAACTCGAACTTGTTGCCGGTGAAGGCGA
>OIAH01000545.1_pt1 | contig 15014 bp, 11 predicted proteins | sample 1580711 | NCBI WGS metagenome assembly OIAH01 (sample SAMEA3882556, study PRJEB24775) | human gut metagenome | biome: human-associated habitat; feature: intestine environment; material: feces | place: Netherlands | collected 2009/2010
GCGTCTGAGAGAATCGTAAGTTTTTCCATCAGTGACATATTTTGCTGGATTTTCATCTGGATGTGATCTCCTCCAATCAAAGAATAGGATAGAACATATGTTCGATAAAATGAGAATACCACATTCGGAAAAAGAATGCAAGAGAAAAAGACTGCCAATTTCTGGATCCAATTTTTGGACAAAAAATTCTCTCATAATCCTGATTCCTTAGTTTTTCAGAATTATGAGAGGATGTGTCTTATGAATGGAGTTGTATTTCTTCATATTTAGCTACAACACGTTTGCCACTGAATGCAACCCCAAAAAGTCCAATTTTTTTGATACCATGATATTCCATGTCGGTAGAATATTTTTTGCTTTGGATCTGTTGTATCGCACTTGACGCAGAATTAGCAAGTTCGGTATCTGAAAGGTTTTTTCCGGCTTTAAATTCAATAATATAGCCCAATTGGGATTTATCTTTTGGCTCAAGCTGTATATCAAAACGCCCTTCGCCGGATTCTCTGTTGGAAGAGATATAATATCGGTCTGAGAGTATTGCCAACATTCCGAAAACAGTTCCGTGATAAAAATTTTCGTTTGTAGTGTCAAAAGTACTGGCAGACTGCAAGAGATATTTTTGCAAAGTGTCAGTGAAAAGAGCAGTATCACCTGTTCGCAGAGCTAGTTCGAAATCTCGGAGCAGGGAGCCGTTAAATAAGGTATTATAATTATCCAAAATCTCTTTTTGGAAAACACTTTTTATCTCGCGGTTAGGCAGTTTAAGAGAACAAATCGGGTTGTCATTAAATTCACTGATCACACTTGTGGCACGCAGATATCCGGCGACAAGCAGAAAGCTGTAGATTGTGTCAGAGTCAGCATTTACCTCCGGGTAAATAATATCCGTATTAATAATGGATTGCACTTCTTTTCCCTGCAGTAAAAGTGAGAGACTTTCGTACACTTCTTTGTCGGAACTGCGGATCAGTTCACCAATAATTTCATTGCCGCTTGTTCGGGACCAGAAAGCCTTTGGTTTACAGTTATTGTTAAAATAATTAATCACAGACCACGGATTATATATTTCTGTATTTCCGAAGAGATAACCGTCATACCATTCTTTAATTTCTGAAAGTTTTTCTGCCATTCCATAGTAAGCTGCCATATTTGATATATCGTTTACGGTAAAACCGAAATACTCTGAGTACTTGTCATCCAAAATCGTGTTTACAACAAGATTATTTAAACCACTGAATAAACTTTCTTTTGCAATGCGGAGTATTCCAGTCAAAATGCCAAATTCCAGATTCTCATTGTCTTTTAAAGCGGAGGAGAAAAGATTCCGCATAAAACCGACAACTTCATTATAATAATGATATAAGTGTCCTTGTTGGATTGGCGTGTCGTACTCATCAATAATAATAATAACTTTCTGGTTATAATGTGTGGCAAGTAAAGAAGAAAGTTTGCCAAGAGCAAACTGATAATCGGTAGAATCGGCGACATCATTTATGAGATTGTGAATGTATTTTTTGTCGTATTCATTAATTGCTTTGCTTGATAAAAGTTCTATATGGCGAAGAAATTCTTCTTTTAAGGTAAAACACAGACTGCGGTACATATCAGCCCAGTTAGTCTGATGCGCATCTTTAAAAGAAAGAAAAATGACCGGATAAGTCCCCTGAAGCTGCTTGTAAGCATCTCCGCAATCCCAGATTTTTTTATCTGAAAAATATATGGATGTATCTGTGGATGTTTTTTCAAAATAGGTTCGGATCATGTCCATGGTAAGTGTCTTCCCAAAACGGCGCGGTCTTGTGAGGAAAGAGGGAACCCCGCATGAAAAAACTGACATCCATGCTGCTGGCTCTGGCCCTTGTGCTGAGCCTTGCCGCCTGCGGCGGTGCGGCATCCAGCTCTGTTGCATCCAGTGCAGCTTCCAGCGAAGCTGTCCCCGAGGCTGCTTCGGAAGCCGCTTCCAGTGAGGAAGCAAAGGAACTGTCCACCACCGATGCTCTGCGCATTGCCGGCCTGAAAGGCCCCACCACCATGGGCCTTGTCAACCTGCTGAGCATGGAAGAGGATGGCACCGCTTCCATGGATTACGACCTGCAGCTTTACGGCGCTGCCGATGAGATCGTGCCGCTGCTGATGAAGGGCGAGCTGGACATGGCTGCCATCCCGGCAAATCTGGCCGCCACCCTGTATCAGAAGACGGAGGGCGGCATTCAGGCTGTGGCCGTCAACACGCTGGGCGTGCTGTACGTAGTGGAAAAAGGCGGCGATACGATCCAGTCCATGGCAGACCTTGCAGGCCGTACCATCCTGTCCACCGGCAAGGGCACCACGCCGGAGTACGTGCTGCGCTATCTTCTGAACGCCAACGGCATCGACCCGGACAAGGACGTGACCATTGAATACTACAGCGAGGCCACCGAGGTCACGGCCCAGATGGCCAATACCGAGGATGCCATTGCAGTTCTGCCCCAGCCCTATGTGACTGCAGCCGGCCTGCAGGACGACACCCTGCGTGTGGCCCTCGACCTGACCGAGGAATGGAACAAGGTCGCGGATACGCAGCTCATCACCGGCGTGACCGTGGTGCGCAAGGAGTATGCCGAGGAACACCCGGATGTTGTGGCCGCATTCCTTACCGACTACGCCAAGAGCGTGGAAGCTGCCAACGCCGATTTGGACGGCACTGCCGCTCTGTGCGAGGGGCAGGGTGTTGTGGCCAAGGCTGCCATTGCCAAGAAGGCCCTGCCCAACTGCAACATCGTCTGCCTGACCGGCGACGAGCTCAAGACCAACGCATCCGCTTATCTGCAGGTGCTGTTTGATGCCGACCCCAAGGCAGTGGGCGGCGCAATGCCCGGCGACGATTTCTACTGGACTGCCGAGTGATTTCTCAATAAGCCATCTCTCCGGCCGCTGTGCGATTGGTACGCACGGCGGCTTTTTTGTTTGCACAAAATGCTTGTATCCCAGCTTTTGTGCTCCCTGCACAAATTTAAAGACAATTTTTTGTGAACGAAAATGAATGGAATTGACTGAAAGCGATTGATTTTGGCGCTGCATTTGCTATAATAAAGATGAAATCAACCAAAACAACGCACAAACGGTCATAAACCGTCAAAGATAAGATCAAACCAAAGGAGAGGATGCCGATGCTGGCAGAAGAACGCTTCAGCCTGATCATGGAACAGCTGAACCGCAAGCGCACCGTGACAGTGCAGGAACTGTGCGAGGCGCTGAACACCAGCGAATCCACCATCCGGCGCGACCTGACCGAACTGGACCGGCTGGGCAAGCTGAACAAGGTGCACGGCGGTGCCACCCTGCCGGACAGCCGTTTTCTGGCGGATGAACCCACCATGGAGGCCAAGGAGTCGCAGGCTGTGGAGCAGAAGCGCAGCATCGCGCAGGCGGCGGCAAAGCTCATCAACGCCGATGATTTTGTGTTCATCGATGCAGGCTCCACCACGCTGGAGCTGGTGCATGCACTGGCGGGGGATGCCCTCAAAGCCAGCTATGTGACCAACGGCGTGGCCCATGCCCGGGCACTGGCCCGAAAGGGCTGCCGGGTGTATCTGCCCGGAGGACTGCTGCGGCCCCAGACCGAAGCCATTGTGGGTGCACCCACAGTCACCAGCCTGCAGCGCTACAATTTTACCAAGGCGTTCATGGGTGCCAACGGTGTGGCGCTGGATGCCGGTTTTACCACGCCGGACCCCGAGGAAGCTGCCGTGAAAGCAGCGGCAGTGCACCGTGCACGGGAAGCCTGGTTCCTTGTGGATGATGCCAAGTTTTCCCGCATCTACCCGGCAGTCATTGCCGACCTGCAGGGCGGTGCCATTCTCACCAACCGCTGCCCCAACCCCAAATACAAACAATTCACGCTGGTAAAGGAGACGGAAGTATGATTTATACCGTAACATTCAACCCGGCCATTGACTATGTGGTGCGTTTGGATGCACCGCTGGAAGTAGGCGAGGTGAACCGCGCCAAAGGCGAGGACTGCGTGCTGGGCGGCAAGGGCATCAATGTGTCCGGTGTGCTGGCACAGCTGGGCTGCGAGAGCGTGGCGCTGGGCTTTGTGGCCGGTGAGACCGGCGCATGGCTGGAACGGGGCCTTGCGGCACAGGGCTTAAAGACCGATTTTGTGCATCTGGAACAGGGCATGACCCGCATCAATGTCAAGATCAAGGCAGGGCAGGAGACCGAGTTGAACGGCGCAGGCCCCGACATCCCGAAGAGCGCCATGCAGGAGCTGGAAAAGAAGCTGGACAGCCTGAACGAGGATGATATCCTCATTCTGGCGGGCAGCATCCCGGCAAGCCTTTCGCAGGATACCTACGAGCGGCTGCTGGCCCGGCTGCAGGGCAGGGGCGTGCGTGCTGTGGTGGATGCCACCCGCGACCTGCTGGTGAATGTGCTGCAGTACCACCCCTTCCTCATCAAGCCCAATAACCACGAGCTGGGCGAGATCGTGGGCAGGGTGCTGACTACGGACGAAGAGATCATTGCTGCGGCCCGCACCCTACAGCAAAAGGGCGCTCGCAACGTGCTGGTAAGCATGGCGGGCGACGGTGCCCTGCTGGTGGACGAAAATGGCGAGGTGCACCGCATCGGCTGCCCCAAGGGCAAGGTCGTAAACAGCGTGGGCGCAGGCGACAGCATGGTGGCCGGCTTTGTGGCTGGCTGGATGCAGACCCGGAGCTATTCCTTTGCACTGCGTCTGGGCACAGCCTGCGGCAGCGCAACGGCGTTCAGCCTTGGCCTTGCCACCAAAGAAAAAATCGACGAACTGATGAAGGAAATCTGATCCTCTGTGACGGAGAGGGTTGCAGTTATACAGGAAGGGAGAAAAATCATGCGTATTACGGAATTATTCACCGCGCAGTCCATCGCACTGGATGAGGCTCTGACCGATCAGGAGCAGATCATCAGCCGTCTGGTGGAGCTGCAGGCCACCCATGGCAACATCACGGACAAGGATGCCTACAAAAAGGCCCTTTATGCCCGTGAGGCGGAGGGCTCCACCTATGTGGACAACGGCATCACAGTGCCCCACGCCAAGACCAATGTAGTCACCCGGCCCAGTCTGGCGGCGCTGCGGCTGAGCAGCCCTGTGCAGTACAATGCCGAGGACGACGGTACCACCGACCTGCTGTTTGCCATTGCGGCTCCGGAAAACGGCAGCCTGCATGTGGACATGCTGGCCCGTATGATGCAGATGCTGATGAACGAGGACTTTGTAGAAAAGCTGAAGGCCGCAAAGACCCCTGCAGAGTTCCTTGACTGCATCGATGCACAGGAGGAGGCTCAGTTCGGCGCGGAGAGCTTCACCCAGCAGGAGATCCCCCAGAGCGGCTACCGCATTCTGGCCGTGACCGCCTGCGTCAACGGCATCGCCCACACCTATATGGCAGCGGAAGCCCTGACCAAGGCCGGTGACAAGCTGGGTCTGCCCACCAAGGTGGAGACCAATGGCTCGGATGGAGCAAAGAACATCCTCACCAGAGAAGAGATCGCAAACTGCGACGGCATCATCGTGGCAGCAGAAAAGAAGGTGGAGACCGCCCGCTTCGACGGAAAGCCGGTGCTGTTCACCCGGGTGGACGATGGCATCCACAAGCCGGAGGAGCTCATCAAGAAGATCGTGCACGGCGAGGTGCCTGTTTACCACGCCGAGGGCGGCGCACAGGCCGCCGAGGATGCTTCCGGCAAGGACAGCTTTGGCCGCGCTCTGTACAAGAACCTGATGAACGGTGTCTCCCACATGCTGCCCTTCGTGGTGGGCGGCGGCATCATGATCGCACTGGCGTTCCTGCTGGACGATTACACCATCGATCCCTCCAACTTTGGCATGAACACCCCGGTCGCTGCCTTCTTTAAGACGGTGGGCAGCGCAGCCTTCGGTTACATGCTGCCCATCCTGTCTGCCTTCATCGCCATGTCCATCGCGGACCGTCCGGGTCTGGCGGTCGGTTTTGTGGGCGGTGTGCTGGCCATGAACGGCACCAACTTTGCAGGCATTGCAGCGGGTGAGACCACCGGTGTTTCCGGCGGCTTCCTTGCTGCACTGCTGGCCGGTTTTGCTGCAGGCTACATCGTCGAGCTGCTGAAAAAGATCACCGAAAAGCTGCCTGCCAGCCTGAATGGTATCCGTCCCATGCTCATCTACCCGCTGGGCGGTATGCTCATCCTCGGCGCGGTGATGTGCGGCATCAACCCGGTCATGGGTATGATCAACACTGCCATGACCGATTGCCTGAACGCCATGGGCGGCACCTCCAAGGTGCTGCTGGGTGCCATCGTGGCCGGTATGATGAGCATTGATATGGGCGGCCCGTTCAACAAAGCAGCTTACGTCTTTGGCACGGCAGCCCTTGCCTCCGGCAACTATGAGGTGATGGCCGCTGTCATGGTGGGCGGCATGGTTCCTCCCATCGCCATCGCCCTGTCCACCACCTTCTGCCCCAAGAAGTGGACTGCCGACGAGCGCCGCAACGGCATCGTGAACTACGTCATGGGCCTGTGCTTCGTCACCGAGGGTGCGATCCCTTATGCAGCAGCAGATCCGCTGCGCGTCCTGCCCAGCTGCGTGGCCGGTGCAGCGGTGGCCGGTGCGCTCTCCATGACCTTCGGCTGCGCTCTGCGTGCACCGCACGGCGGCATCTTCGTGTTCCCAGTCGTGGACCATACCGCTCTGTACTGTGTGGCGCTGGCTGTGGGCAGCGTGCTGGGTGCTGTGATCCTGAGCCTGCTCAAGAAAAACCGTACCGACGCAGAATAAACGCCATTTCCTCCATATTCGAGATACTTCATAAAGCCGCAGCAAGCCCCCGGGGAGACCCGGGGGCTTGCTGTATTACGCAGGATCGCGCGAAGGATCAGAAGGATAAAAAGAAAAAGTAACCGCCCACGACTTCCAATCCAATCAGATATAACATGATACACCCGCTGTCAAAAACGCGGCAAGAACCATTTTCACAAAAAATGCAGCAAAGAACAGCGCGAAACACCGCATTTGCTGGAAAAAGCTTTGCAGCCGCCCTTTTGGATTGCACCCGGTTTTTGAGTGTGGTATACTGTTTCTGTTATGGAAAAGTTCCGGTGCGGTGTGCCGGGCACAGCAAAGAGGAAAAAGGAAACGAACGATGAAAATTGGATTTGACAACGACAAATATCTCTCGATGCAGTCAGAACATATCCGCGAGCGCATCAAGAAATTTGACAACAAGCTCTATCTGGAATTCGGCGGCAAGCTGTTCGATGATTACCACGCGTCCCGCGTACTGCCGGGCTTCCAGCCCGATTCCAAGCTGCAGATGCTGCTGCAGCTGAAGGATCAGGCCGAGGTGGTCATCGTTATCAGCGCCGAGGACATCATCAGCAACAAGATCCGCGGCGACTACGGCATCACCTACGATCTGGATGTGCTGCGCCTGATCGATGCCTTCCAGGAAGTAGGCCTGTATGTGGGCAGCGTGTGCGTGACCAAGTACGCCGCTGCACCGGAGGTGGAGGCCTTTGAAAAGCGGCTGAACAGTCTGGGCATCCGCACCTTCCGCCACTACAAAATTCCCGGCTATCCCAACGATGTGGCACGCATCGTCAGCGACGAGGGCTACGGCAAGAACGATTACATCGAGACCCAGCGCCCGCTGGTGGTCATCACGGCCCCCGGCCCCGGAAGCGGCAAAATGGCCACCTGCCTTTCCCAGCTGTACCATGAGTACAAGCGCGGCGTGAAGGCCGGTTACGCCAAGTTCGAGACCTTCCCCATCTGGAACATTCCCCTCAAGCACCCGGTGAATCTGGCCTACGAGGCCGCTACAGCCGACCTGAACGATGTGAACATGATCGACCCGTTCCATCTGGAAGCCTACGGCGTGACCACTGTCAACTACAACCGCGATATTGAGATCTTCCCGGTGGTGAACGCCATGTTTGAGCTGATCGCCGGCAAAAGCCCGTATAAGTCCCCCACGGACATGGGCGTGAACATGGCAGGCAACTGCATCGTGGACGATGCGGTCTGCCGCGAAGCCTCCCGCAAGGAGATCCTGCGCCGCTACTTCAAGTGCCTGTGTGAGCAGAAGATCACCGGCACGGTCAAGGAGACCGAGCGCTACAAGCTGGAACTGCTGATGAATCAGGCCGATCTGACCGTGGGCCAGCGCGAAGTGGAAAAGCAGGCTCATGCCCGCAGCGAGAGCACCGGCGGGGCCCCTGCTGCCGCCATTGAGCTGCCGGACGGCACCGTTGTTACCGGCAAGACCGGTCCGCTGCTGGGTGCAGCAGCATCTGCTCTGATGAATGCTCTCAAGGTGCTGGCCGGTATCCCGCAGGAGACCGACCTTGTGAGTGCGGCTTCCATTGAGCCCATCCAGACCCTCAAGACCAACTATCTGGGCGGCAAGAATCCCCGCCTGCACACCGACGAGATCCTGATCGCGCTTTCCAGCTCGGCTGCTTCCAACGAGCAGGCTGCAGCGGCCATGCATCAGCTGCCCAACCTCAAGGGCTGCGATGTGCACTCCACCGTGCTGCTTTCGGGTGTGGATACCAGCACCCTGAACCGGCTGGGAATGTACCTGACCTGTGACCCTGTTTACGAGGAAGAGGACCGCAAGTACCACAAGCAGTAAATTATACAAAAAACAAAACAGGCGCATCCAAAGGCCGAAAGGCTGGCGGATGCGCCTGTTTTTCATTGGTTCAGATGCCGGTAAAATAAGGTCTGTACTTTTCTGCGTACAGCTGGGTGCCCATGCGGCGCAGGCCGCCGTACAGGTGCCGCCGGATCAGCGGTTCAATGGCATCCAGGTCTTTTTCCCGGATCACCCGCAAAATTTCCCGGTGCTCGCTCAGCACATCCGGCACATTGTTGGCCCGCACCACATCCAGACGGGTAAAGCGGGAATAATCCGGCTGCGGCTTTGTCAGGTTCTGCCAGATATACCACTTGTTCATGCTGCAAAACCAGATGGCGTGCATTTCCAGATCCAGCGTCAGGAAGGCATTGATATCCACATTGTCCGGGTCGGTCATGGTCTGGGCCATCTCTTCCAGCAGGTCATATTTGTGCTTGATTTCGATGTACTCTTTGGGCGAACAGACCTGAATGAAATCGCGCAGCACCGTGCTTTCAACGGCTGTGCGCTGGTACACGATCTGATCCACGATATCCAGATTGATGGGGGTGACGATGGTGCCCTTGCAGGGAATGATCTGCACAAAGCCGTTCTGTTCCAGCCGCTGCAGGGCAGCGCGCACCGGTGTGCGCGAAATGCCGAACCGTTTGCACAGCTGATTTTCGCTGATGGTCTCTCCGGGCTTGATCTTCAGCGTAACGATCTCATATTCCAGCGTCTGGTAGATGTCCTCCGGATGCAGCTGTTCAGCCATGTGCTCACACTCCATTTACACAGTTGATGATAAGATATTTCTATTTTAGCCTGCCAAAAAGAGATTGTCAACGCATGAGAATGAAGTATACAATAGCCTGTATACAAGTATAGGAAAAGCTCCGAAATTTATCATATCTGACAAAAATTGATATATCAGATGAAAATGAACGGGATTGTGTCATCAGATTGTAACATCTTTCACGAGAAACGGATAAGATTGTTAGTTATGCACAAAGAAACTTTACGAAGTTGGAGAAGTTTGGCTCTTGTGCGGATGTGAATTTTCTGTTACGATTAGCGTGCAATGAAAATGCTGTATACAGGGGTTGCCAAAAACTTTGCTAGCGTATAAGGTAAAAAGGCACCCCTGAAACAAGGAGGAAGAAGATTATGAAAAAGATCTCTCGTCGCAATTTCCTGAAGGTGTCTGGTGCAATGGCAGCTGCAGGTGCTCTGGCAGCCTGCGGCGGTTCCGGTGCACCCACTCCGGCTGCTTCCGGCGCAGCATCCACCAGCACTGCAGCAAGTGCCGCAGCAGCCGGTGAGGACAAGTTTGCATCTCTGGGCGACTTCACCATGACCGTTGGTCATGCACAGCCCGAAGGCAACCCCCGCTTTGTTTCCATGGAGCAGTTTGCCGCCGATGTGGCAGAGGCCACCAACGGCCATGTGAAGATCGAAGTTTACGGCAACGGCCAGCTGGGCACCGAGAAGGAGATGCTGGAGCAGGTCGTGGCCGGCACCGTGCAGGGCATGCGCGGCGGTCAGTTCGACTTCAGCCCCCGTCTGCTGATGTTCACCCTGCCCTTCCTGACCAACACCCGTGCGCAGGTCACGGCTCTGTTGCAGAGCGATCTGGCACAGAAGGTGTGCGCTGAGGCCGAAGGCGAGACCGGCACTGTCATCATTAACCTGTGCGATGCAGGCGGCTACCGCCAGTTCTCCAACTCCAAGCACCCCATCAAGGCTCCCGCAGACCTGAAGGGCCTGAAGATGCGCACCAACGGCATGAAGACCATTGACATGACCTTCCAGGCAATGGGTGCTACCACCACCACCATCCCGTACTCCGACCTGTACATGGGCCTGAAGACCGGCGTTGCAGACGGTCAGGAGAACCCTTGGGTCAACGTGGAGGGCATGAAGTTCTATGAAGTGCAGAAGTACTTCACCGAGGTCAACTACCAGTTCCATCCGGATCCCTTCTATGTGAACGCAGCATGGTGGAACGGCCTGCCCGAGGAGTACCGCGATATCATTACCGAGTGTGCCACCAAGATGGGCGAGTACAACGACGAGCTGATCGACAAGAACTCCAGCGCCGCAAAGCAGACCATCGTGGATTCTGGCTGCGAAGTCTACGAGCCCTCTGCCGATGAGCTGAAGGCCTTCCAGACCGCTGTGCAGTCCGTGTACGACCAGTGTGTCACCGAGGGCATCTGCACCGCCGACGAGATCAAGGAGATGCAGGATATCGTCGCAAAGGCATAAGCAGAAACGACCAAAGGCAAAAACGGCCATGTTACGGTAAAGGCGAGAGGGCAGCCTGCTGTAACAGGCCAATGGAAAAAGTTGTAAAATAACCGAAAGGGGCTGAGCACCATCGAAAAGCTGAAAAAAATCGGCAAGAAGCTGTTTGACATATACTTTACCATCGGCGTGATCGCCATGGCACTGCTGGCGGCTCTTGTGATCTTTACCGTTATTGCGCGCTACTGCTTCTCCCTGAGCTGGAAGCAGCTGGCAGAGTTCAATACCACCCTGTTTGCATTTACCACCTTCTGGGGCATGGGCATCAACGTGATCAAGGACGAGCACGTCATGATCGACATCCTTTACGACGGCGTAAAGCCTGCCCGCAAGCGCTGGCTTGCCATCATCAACTACCTCATCGTGCTGGCTGTGGTGCTGGTGTTCACCTATCAGGGCTTCAAGTATGTGGGCGTTGCCGGTAAGCAGATCAGTCAGGGCATGGAGATCCCCATGATGTATATGTACGGCATCATGCCGGTGTGCGGCATTATCTGTGCCATCTGCGTCGTGATCAAGATCATCACCCTGTATAAGGCCGATATTTCCTACTTTGCGCCCAAGAATCAGGCGCTGAGCCGTGACGACGCATAAGCGGAAAGGGGAGAATACACAACTATGGCAATGCTCATCCTTCTGGTGCTGCTGATCTTCTTTGCCGCGCTGGGCATCCCGCTGGCTTTCGCCATCGGCGCTTCCTGTGTGACCTATATCCTGATCTATGCACCTACCTTTATTACCATGCTGCCGCAGCGCGTGTGGAACGGTGCCTACAGTGAGCTGATGATCGCTATGCCGCTGTTCATGCTGGCTGGCGAACTGATGAACACCGGCGGCATCACCCAGCGCATCATCAACTTCTGCATGGAGCTGCTGCGGCCCATCCGCGGCGGTCTGGGCGAAGTGAACATCGTGGCTTCCATGATCTTTGGCGGTATTTCCGGCTCCTCTGTGGCCGATACCTCGGCTTTGGGTTCCATCCTGATCCCCGCCATGGAGAAGGAAGGCTACCCGCCGGAAGCTTCTGCCGGTATCACGGTGGCATCCTCCACCATGGGCATGATCATCCCGCCCTCCACCCCCATGATCGTTTACTCCATGATCTCCGGTGCATCGGTGGGTGCGCTGTTCGTGGCAGGTGCCGTGCCCGGCATCCTGATCGGTCTGACCCAGCTGGTGCTGGTGTACATCATCAGCGCCAAGAAGGGCTGGCATCCGGAAAAGGTCAAGTTTGACGGCAAGCGCGCCGCCAAGAGCCTGCTTTCCGGCATTCCTGCCCTCATCATGCCGCTGTTCATCATCATCTGCGTTTCCTTCGGCGTGTGCACTGCATCCGAAAGTGCCGGTGTGGCCGTGCTGTATTCCATGCTGGTGGGCTTCTTCGTCTACAAGGAGCTGACATGGAAGGGTGTCTGGGAGGCTTTGAAAAAGACCCTGATCTCTTCTTCCTCCATCATGCTCATCATCGGCTTTACCACCATCTTTACATGGGTGCTGACCATGCAGAAGGTGCCGCAGACGGTGGGTGCCTTCTTCATGTCCCTGAACATGCCCGCATGGGCCATTGCACTGATCTTTGATGTGCTGATCCTGATGATCGGCACCTTCATCGACGTCAGCCCGGCCATCCTGCTGCTCACCCCCATCCTGCTGCCGGTCATGGTGCAGTACGGCTTCTCGCCGCTGCAGTTCGGTGCCATGATGATCACCGGTCTGGCCATTGGTCTGGTCACCCCGCCGGTCGGCATGTGCCTGAACGCCTGCAACAAGATCAACCGCATGCCCATCATCGAAATCTTCAAGGGCGCAGCGCCCTACGTGATCTGCAACGTGATCGTTCTGATCTCCATCAGCCTGTGGGGCCCGCTTACTACCGCCCTGCCGCAGCTGCTGGGCTACAGCATCTTCTGAGCTCAACGCGTATACCTCTTATAAAGACAGGCAGCGCTCCCTTGCGGGGCGCTGTTTGTTTTTTTGCACGCAAACAGGCGGGACCGTTGTATTTGACCGACAGATATGGTACACTAAAACCACTTGTGTATAGGAATATAGGAAAAGAGGAATTAAATCATGGATACGCAAAAACAAAAGCGCAGCGCCTTTTCCGGCAAGATCGGCTTTGTGCTGTCGGCCGCAGGCGCTTCGGTAGGTCTGGGCAACATCTGGCGGTTTCCGTACCTCGCCGCGAAATACGGCGGCGGCATTTTTCTGCTGGTGTACATCGTGCTGGCCGTCACCTTTGGCTACACGATGATCGTGGCCGAAACGGCACTGGGCCGCATGACCCACAAAAGCCCGGTGGGTGCCTTTGGAGCTTTTGGCAAAAAGGGCGGCCTGCGGTTCGGCGGCTGGATCAATGCGGTCATCCCTATTCTGATCGTGCCGTACTATTCGGTCATCGGCGGCTGGGTCATCCGCTATCTGTCGGAGTATATCAGCGGCCATGGCAGTGAGCTTTCGCAGGACGGTTATTTTTCCAATTTCATTTCCAGCGGACTGTCGGCAGAGGTGTGCTTTCTGATCTTCACGGCCTTTACGCTGGCCATCATCTTTGCCGGTGTGCGCAACGGCGTGGAGCGTGTTTCCAAGGTGATGATGCCGATTCTGATCGTCCTTTCCGTTATCATTGCCGTTTATTCCGTAACAAGACCGGGCGCACTGGCAGGCGTGAAGTATTTCCTTGTTCCGAACCTTAAAAACTTTTCATGGATGTCCGTTGTTGCCGCCATGGGACAGATGTTCTACTCCCTCTCGATCGCGATGGGTATTCTGATCACCTTCGGTTCCTACATGAAAAAGGAGACCGCGATTGAGGATTCCACCCGGAACGTCGAAGTTTTCGACACCGCAATTGCAATCATGGCAGGTCTCATGATCATTCCTGCCGTCTTTGCCTTCTCCGGCGGAGATCCGGATACCCTGCAGGCAGGACCTTCCCTGATGTTTATCACCATCCCGAAGGTATTCGCCAATATGGGCTTTGGCACTGTGATCGGTATTCTGTTTTTCCTTCTGGTGCTGTTTGCCGCACTGACCAGCTCCATCGCACTGACAGAAAGCGCCGTTTCCACCTTTGAGGATGAGCTCGGCTGGGGCCGTAAAAAATCGACCGTTCTGATCGGCGTTATCATGATTGCGCTCGGAACGCTCTCCTGCCTTGGCTACGGACCGCTTTCCTCCGTCACCATTCTTGGCATGCAGTTCCTGGATTTCTTCGATTTCCTGACAAACTCCGTAATGATGCCGATTGCTGCCATTGCCACCTGTCTTCTCGTTTCGAGAGTCATCGGTGTGGCGAAAATCGAGGAAGAAATCATCCACGGTGAGAGCCGCTTCCGCAGAAAGAAAATCTTTCTTGTCATGATCCAGTATCTCTGCCCGGTGTTTGCACTGATCATTCTGTTCAGCTCCGTGGCAAATGCATTCGGCTGGATCACCATGTAATGAATCTGTAAACGATGAAAAAAGATTGTTTTCGAAACACGATCACGATTTCGAAAACAATCTTTTTTTATCCAAATCTGTCACACCAGCATCAGGAATCCGTCAGCAGCAAAATATCTTCCTCCTTCAGATACAGCTCCTTTGGAATCCCCATTTCCGGGCTCCAGTCTGTTTTTGCGATCTTCCACTGCAGCCAGCTGCATTCGGCATTCTTACGGAACGAAATGTTCCATTCAAACGGATCTTCCCAGATTTCGGATTCGTTGACCGGAAATACATTTTCCTCTCCCGGCCTTTCTACTGTGGCCAGAAAATGTGCCCGGATGCCGACTGCGCGGATATCTTCTGCAATTTCCCGCTCCTTTACGTGCAGCGTCACGCCCCAGTCCACGGCCCGCATCGTGTGCGCATCCACCCGCTCGGCCGCCGAAATGTTCTTGCAGCCCGACAAAATTGCCGCTGTGCGCGTCTTCGGATTCTGGAAAAATTCCTTCAGCGGTTCCATGACTTCCATCTTTCCCCGGTTCATACAGCTGACCGTATCGCAGAGGCGGTACACCTCATCGCGGTTGTGTGATACGAAGATGACCGGTTTTCCGGCCTCCTTCAGATGTTTGTACATCTCCTGCTCCAACTGGC
>OIAH01000549.1_pt1 | contig 14956 bp, 8 predicted proteins | sample 1580711 | NCBI WGS metagenome assembly OIAH01 (sample SAMEA3882556, study PRJEB24775) | human gut metagenome | biome: human-associated habitat; feature: intestine environment; material: feces | place: Netherlands | collected 2009/2010
TCTATCCGGAAGGAAATGTATTCTGCTACTTTGGACCTGCATGGTTAGTAAACTTCTCAATGGCAGCAGATACCGAAGGCAGTATCGGTTACAACGGCGGCTGGGGTGCAACCGAAGGACCACAGGGCTTTTTCTGGGGTGGTACATGGATCTGTGCAGCAACAGGAACGGATAACCAGAGTCTTGTAAAAGATATCTTGCTTCAGATGACAACCAATGATGATGTTATGAGAGAGATCATCGAGAAAGATGATGACTTTGTAAACAACCAGGATGTAATCGTTGAGATGGCAGACAGCTCTTACGCAAGTAAAATCTTAGGCGGACAGAATCCACTTGGTATTTATAATGAGGGTGTATCCAAACTTGATTTAAGTAATCTTTCTTCATACGATCAGGGATGCAACGAAGAATTTCAGCATGCAATGAAGAACTATTTTGAAGGAAGTGCAACGAAAGAAGAGGCATTAGACTTGTTTTACAAATCAGTTTTAGAGAAATATCCGGAATTAACATATTAAGAAGATGAATGATCTAAAAATAACAATGGAAAGCACGCTCTGCGGATATTCTGTTGTTATGAATGAAAAGCTGCGCCTGCCGGAATGCAATAAGGAAGGCAGGTGCGGTTTATTCAGGTTAAAATGCCAAGCGCAGAGCTGACAGCATGTTTACACAGGATAAAGGTGAAGGATGCTGTGAGCTCTGTGGATGAAAATAATACACTCTGAAAAAGGAGGTCAGATTATCATGAAAAAAAGTAGTGGAAAGGTAGTAAGGTACAATAAATGGGGATATATCTTTTTGATTCCATTTATTGTAGTATACGTTATTTTTCAGCTGATCCCATTAGTCAGCACTATTTACAACAGTTTCTTTGAAAATTATATGTCAGGACTGACACAGGTCGGACCAAAGTTTGTCGGACTTGCAAACTATCAAAAACTCTTTTCTGATGGAGATATCTGGGTTTATACAAAAAATACTATGGTATTATGGATCATGTGTTTCGTGCCGCAGATCATTTTATCACTGGTACTTGGCGCCTGGTTCTCCGATGTACGTCTTAAATTAAAAGGAACCCGTTTCTTTAAAACAGTTGTATATCTGCCGAATCTGATCATGGCATCTGCATTTTCCATGTTGTTCTTTACGTTGTTTTCTGATGGAGGACCCATCAACTCAATGCTGATGCAGATTGGATTGGTTGATACACCGTATAAATTTTTATCGAATGTAGGAAGTGCAAGAGGGTTGATCGCATTGATGAACTGTCTGATGTGGTTTGGTAATACGACGATCCTTCTGATGGCAGGCATGATGGGTATCGATACCTCTCTGTTTGAGGCAGCAGAGGTCGATGGGGCAACTTCTTCGCAGGTATTCTGGCAGATCACACTGCCGCTGTTACGCCCAATCCTTGTATATGTGGTTATCACATCTCTGATCGGTGGTTTACAGTTATTTGATGTGCCACAGATCTTAACCAACGGAACCGGTGACCCGATGCGTTCTACCATGACGCTGATCATGTTCTTAAATAAACATCTCTACAGCAAGAACTATGGTATGGCTGGTGCATTGTCAGTTGTTCTGTTTATCATTACAGGTATCTTAAGCCTGGTAGTATTTAAGATAACCGGCAATGATAAGAGGAAGGGGTGAAGATCATGAATGAAAATCGTAATCTGAAAAAAGGTGTAGGAATTCATGCAAGAAGACTGATCGCATATATCGTACTGATCATTGTTTCCATATTGTGTCTGTTCTGGTTTTATGTACTGTTTATCAATGCAACCAGATCAAACGGTGAGTTACAGTCAGGTTTTACGCTGGTTCCGAGCAGCCATCTGTGGGAAAACTGGAAGAATTTGAGAAATGGAACGCTTCCGGTATGGAACGGTATGTTCAACAGTCTGATCGTTTCTTCGCTCAGTGCAGTACTCAGCGTATATTTTTCAACGATGACAGCTTATGCGATCCATGCATATGATTTCAAACTGAAAAAATACATTTATCCGTTTATTTTGATGATCATGATGATTCCGACACAGGTAACTGCACTTGGATTTATCAAACTTGTTTCCAACATGAAATTAGAGGATTCTTTCATTCCTCTGATCGTGCCGACGATTGCGGCTCCGGTTACATTTTTCTATATGAAACAGTATATGGAGAGCACACTGCCGTTATCACTGATTGAGGCAGCACGTATCGATGGTTCCGGTGAATTCCGTACCTTCAATGCAATTGTAATGCCACTGATGAAACCGGCAATTGCTGTGCAGATGATCTTCACATTCGTAAGCAGCTGGAACAACTACTTCACACCGGCATTGATCTTACATGATGACAAGAAAAAAACACTGCCTATCTTAATCGCACAGCTGCGTGCGGCAGACTGGCTCAAGTTTGACATGGGGCAGGTATATGTGATGATCGCATTTTCCATCTTCCCGGTTATCATTGTATATCTGATCTTATCCAAACACATTGTACAGGGTGTTGCACTTGGCAGTGTAAAGGGTTAATAAACGGATTGCTGTACTACATAAAAATGAGACTGCCATATGGGTGGTCTCATTTTTTAACTCTTATTTTTGATGAAAATCTTTGACAATGTCACTGGTAAATAAGCCGGTTGTGTGCTATACTATTATCTATGATTAGTAGAAATAAAGGATCGGATGTGTTGGGGTACATGGGTGCAGACAAGAACGGACAGGCTGGATCTTTGTAAAATACACATAGAAATGGAGAGGAATATGACAGAGACAGGATTATGGATTTTTCTGATTTGTTTACTTGTAGTAGTCATCATAGCGACTGTGGTTGCAGTAGTGTCAGCAGTATCAGGTGCTACGGCAGCGATCGTGGATGATGAGGAATCAGAGGAAGAGTAGGAATACAGCAGGTATAAGAGAAAAGCCTCTTGTCAGTTTTGTATAGGTGTATAGCTGACAGGGGCTTTTTTGTGCACAGGATTCTGCCTTAATCAGCAATCTAAAAAAATATAAACTGGTACGAAAGTCTTGCAATCCATTTTGAAACAGGTAAACTAAATATATTGTGGCAAAATATTTGCTGCCAGGTGTTTATTACAAATGTCTTGCGTATTCAGGTGGAGGGACAAAAGAGAGTGTTGTCAAAATTAAGTGTGAAGAAACCGTATACTGTGATCGTAGGCGTGATCTTAGTCATTGTGTTAGGAGCCGTATCCCTAACCAAAATGACCACAGATCTACTGCCGGATATGAGTCTGCCATATGCCTTAGTCATTACGACGGATATGGGGGCAAGCCCGGAGAAAGTGGAATCCGATGTGACAGCACCTGTCGAGGCATCCATGGCGACGACTTCGAGCATCAAAAATGTGAGTTCTGCCTCCTACGATAATTATTCGATGGTGATCTTAGAGTATGAGCAGAATGCCAATATGGATTCGGTCATTATCGAGATCCAGCAGAAATTAGACCAGTTAGAGGGCAGTTTTCCGGATGGTGCCGGGAAGCCGATGATCATGCAGATCGACCCGGATATGATGCCTGTAATGGTGGCATCTGCCGATGTGGAAGGCATGACGCAGTCAGAGATTTCGGATTATGTGGAAAATGAACTTTCGCCGGTGCTTGAGAGTATCGACGGTGTGGCATCTGTTTCTACAACCGGAACTGTGGAAGAGAACATTCATGTCACATTAGATCAGGATAAAATCGATGCACTGAATCAGAAGATCCAGAGTAAGATCGAGGAACAGTTTACTGAACCGCAGGAACAGCTCGATCAGGCTGCCGAGCAGGTGGAGAGTGGACGCAGGCAGATGGAAAGCGGAAAAGATCAGCTTGCAAACCAGCTTGGACAGGCAGAAAATGAAGTGATCAATGGTAAGTCGCAGGCGTTTGTGGCAGAATCAGATCTGAGTCAGAATTATACAGTATTGAAAGCGACCGATGAGCTGATAAAGCGGGCAATCCCGGAACTCCAGAGTATTTATGAACAGGGAATGGGATTAAAAGCAGACATTGAACAGGCACAAAAAGAAGCCCAGATGAACAGTGACGATGGAAGCAGACGTATAGAAGAACTTTTAGAGGAGGCGAAGATTTCCGGAGATCAGGAACAGATCAATCAGATCCTTGCGATGACCGGGGAAAATCAGGAGAGCATTGCGGAAGCAGGAAAACGTCTGGAATTATTACAGGAAGAACTGTTAGAACTGAATACATCCTTAAATCAGCAGTGGGCAGATCAGTTAGCAGCGTTAAATGTGAGTCTTAGTTCGATCGATGATATTCCGCAGGTGATTACGCAGCTGTCACAAAAACAGGTTGAGATCCAAACAGCAATGGCAGCTCTGCAGACTGCACAGGAACAGGTTACAGATGGAAAAACTACCTTAGATGATGCGTATGTAACGTTAAACCGGATGGAGATCGACGGGATCTTAGAGATGAGTGAAGCGTCTGCACAGCTTGCGGTCGGGGAAGTCCGGTTAGAGCAGGGACAGGAAAAATTAGACGAGTCAAAGCAGAGCGCGCTTGATTCTGCGGATCTGAATCAGATCCTGTCGGTGGAAACATTAGGCCAAATTCTGACAGCACAGAATTTTTCCATGCCGGCAGGTTATGTCAATGAAAATAAGAAACAGTATTTAGTGCGTGTCGGCGACGAGGTTTCATCCGTGGAAGAACTAAAAGATCTTGTGCTTGTGGATGTAGGACTGGATGGAATCGAGCCAATCCGCTTATCGGATGTTGCAGAAACAGAAGTGGTGGACGATACGGGAGATTCCTATTCCAAGGTAAACGGAAATCCTGCGATTATGCTTTCCATTGAGAAGCAGACCGGGTACTCTACCGGGGATGTAACAAAACGGATCAAAACCAGATTTGAATTACTGGAAAAAGAAAATGACAAACTTCACATGACGATTTTGATGAATCAGGGCGTCTATATTGATACCATTGTGCAGTCTGTCATGGAAAATATGATCTTGGGTGCGATCCTTGCCGTGCTCATTTTGATCTTATTTTTAAAGGATATCAAACCGACACTGGTGATCGCGTGTTCTATCCCGCTCAGTGTGGTTTTTGCGATCGTTTTGATGTATTTTACCGGAATATCGTTAAATATCATTTCACTGTCCGGTTTGGCGCTCGGTGTCGGCATGCTCGTGGATAACTCGATCGTCGTGATCGAAAATATTTACCGTCTCAGGAATCAGGGATTTTCGATCCGGAAGGCAGCAGTCGAGGGAGCAGGACAGGTGGCAGGTGCGATCTTTGCATCCACACTCACGACGGTCTGCGTGTTTGCACCGATTATTTTTACGGAGGGTATCACAAGGCAGCTGTTTGTGGATATTGCACTCACGATCGCCTATACGTTAGCTGCAAGTCTGATTGTGGCGCTGACGTTTGTACCGATGATGGCATCCGGTGCGCTGAAGAATACCAGAGAAATCAAACATCCGTGGTTTGACCGCATTTTAGATGGATATGAAAAAGTTCTGCGTGTGGCACTGCGGTTTAAACCGATCGTACTGATCTGTGTGGTAGTTTTTCTGGTGGCAAGTGTGACGCTTTCCGTTTCCAAAGGATTTACCTTTATGGACATGAATATGGAGACAGAGCAGCTCACGGTCACGGTTTCAGCGAAAGAGGATGAAAAGCTGACATTTGAGGAACTGACGGAGCGCGCGGATGAGGTTGTGGATAAGATCTCTGGCATCTCCGGTGTGGATTCGATCGGAGCCATGGCAGGCGGCGGTGGAATCATGTCGATGGGCAGTACGGACAGTGTGACCATGTACGTGCTCATCGATGATTCCGGGGCGACTGGCAGTGAGATCACTGCCTCGATACAGGCGCTTACAGCGGATCTTGACTGCGACGTGAATACGGACAGCTCTGCGTCGGATATGAGTTCCTTTTTCGGAAGCGGTATTTCCGTGCGGGTCAGCGGAAAAGATTTAGATAAGCTGCAGAAACTCGCAGGGCAGATCGCAGAAGTCGTGGAAAAGACGGAGGGCACTGTAGATGTGGACGATGGTCTTGGAGATACGACACCGTCTTTCACGGTAAAAGTGGACAAAGAAAAAGCTGCAAAATATGGCATGACAACAGCGCAGGTGTATCAGCTTGTCTATAAACAGCTTGCATCGAATACGTCATCCACAACGATCTCGACGGATTTAAAAGACTATAAAGTATATGTGCAGAGTGGGGAACAGGCGGATGTCACGCCAGGGGATATCCGTAAGCTGACATTTCCTTATACAGACCGTATCAGCGGAGAGACAACAGATATTCCCCTGAAAGATATCGCAGAGTTTGAGGAAGGTGAGTCCTTAAATGTGATAAACAGAAGCTCGCAGACGCGCTATATCAGCGTGACAGCCGGTGTGGATGAAGATCACAATGTGACGCTGGTAAGTGACCAGATCCAGAAAGAATTAGATAAGATCAAGCTGCCGGATGGATATGAGATCTCCATGACCGGGGAGGATGAGACGATCCGGGATGCGATGAACCAATTGTATCTGATGCTGATCTTAGCGGTGGTATTTATTTATCTTATCATGGTTGCACAGTTCCAGTCATTTTTGTCGCCTTTTATTATTATGTTCACGATTCCGCTTGCATTTACGGGAGGTTTCTTTGCTCTGTTTGTGACAGACAATGAAGTCGGCGTGGTATCCATGATCGGATTTGTCATGTTAGCGGGTGTCATCGTCAATAACGGAATCGTGTTAGTCGATTATATCAATCAGCTGAGAAGAGAGGGCATGGATAAAAAGGAGGCGATTGTCACAGCCGGAAGAACGAGACTGCGCCCGATCTTAATGACGGCACTGACCACGATCCTTGCAATGTCCACGATGGCGATGGGACTTGGAAGCGGTTCAGAGATGATGCAGCCGATGGCGATCGTGACTGAGGGAGGTATGTTATATGGAACACTGCTGACACTGATCGTGGTGCCTTGTATCTATGATCTGTTTACGAGGAACAAGAGTATGGTGGAGGAAGAGATCTAAAAAAACAGTTGACAAACCCCGCGTCCCCTCGTATGATAAAAACAGCAAAAAACAAAGGTTGTGAGAAAGAGGAGTACACATAAACTCTTTGCAGAGAGGGAAGTTCACCGGCTGAAAGACATCCCAGAGAAAGATATGTGGAAGGTAGCTTTTGAACCGGAATGCTGAGAAAGCATAGCTGTATGACAGGATATAAGAACAGGCATTGCAGATATGCACAGGTATTCACGACTCATCCACGTTACAGGATGACCGGTCAGATATGGAACTGGCTGGACATGAGCACCAACAAAGGTGGTACCGCGATCATATTCGCCCTTTGTATTCCGTATGGAATACGAAGGGCTTTTTTTAATTCATAGGAAATTATGTCCTGTGAATCAAAACCGCCTATCTATCAGAACTAAAAAAGGAGAACAGATTATGTGTCAGAATTGCAGCAAAGAATTAGCAAAGACCTACGATCCAAAAAGCATTGAAGACCGTTTATACAAAAAATGGGAAGACAACGGCTATTTCCACGCCGAAGTTGACCGCAGCAAAAAGCCGTTTACCATCGTGATGCCGCCGCCAAACATCACAGGACAGCTTCACATGGGACATGCCCTCGACAACACCATGCAGGATATTTTAACACGTTATAAGAGAATGCAGGGTTACAACGCATTATGGCAGCCGGGTACAGACCACGCTTCCATCGCAACAGAAGTGAAAGTAATCGAGAACCTGAAAAAACAGGGCATCGACAAGCGTGATCTTGGAAGAGAAGGATTCTTAGAAAAATGCTGGGAGTGGCGTGACGAGTACGGCAGCCGCATCATCAACCAGTTAAAGAAAATGGGATCTTCCGCAGACTGGGAGAGAGAGCGTTTTACGATGGACAAGGGCTGCTCTGAGGCAGTACTTGAGGTATTTGTAAAATTATATGAAAAAGGGCTGATCTACAAAGGTTCCCGTATCGTCAACTGGTGTCCGGTATGTAAGACTTCCATCTCAGATGCCGAGGTAGAGCACGAAGAGCAGGACGGATTCTTCTGGCACATCAACTATCCGGTTGTCGGCGAAGAGGGAAGATTTGTTGAGATCGCAACGACAAGACCGGAGACATTGTTTGGTGATACCGCAGTTGCAGTGAACCCGGACGACGACCGCTACAAAGACATCGTCGGAAAGATGTTAAAACTTCCGATGACAGACCGCGAGATCCCGGTGATCGCAGACGCTTATGTTGACAAAGAGTTCGGAACCGGATGTGTAAAGATCACACCGGCACATGACCCGAATGACTTTGAGGTTGGAAAACGTCACAACTTAGAGGAGATCACCGTCATCAACGACGATGCAACAATGAACCATTATGCCGGAAAATATGAGGGCATGGACCGCTACGAGTGCAGAAAAGCACTGGTGGAGGATCTTGAAAAACAGGGACTGCTTGTAAAAGTAGAGCCGCATTCCCACAACGTAGGAACCCATGACCGCTGCGGCACAACCGTTGAGCCGATGGTAAAACAGCAGTGGTTTGTAAAGATGGACGAACTGATCAAACCGGCTGTGGAAGCAGTGAAAAACGGAGACATCCAGTTACTTCCAAAACGTATGGAGAAAACATACTTTAACTGGACTGACAATATCCGTGACTGGTGTATTTCCAGACAGCTCTGGTGGGGACACCGCATCCCGGCTTATTACTGCCCGGACTGCGGTGAGATGGTGGTAGCAAAGACTGCACCGGAGAAATGTCCGAAATGTGGATGTGACCACATGGAGCAGGATCCGGATACCTTAGATACCTGGTTCTCATCCGCACTCTGGCCGTTCTCCACATTAGGCTGGCCGGATAAGACAGAAGATCTGGATTACTTCTATCCGACCGATGTACTTGTAACCGGATACGATATCATTTTCTTCTGGGTCATCCGTATGATTTTCTCCGGCTATGAGCAGATGGGCAAAGCACCGTTCCATACCGTATTGTTCCACGGACTGGTTCGTGATTCCCAGGGACGCAAGATGAGTAAATCCCTCGGAAACGGTATCGATCCGCTCGAAGTCATTGACAAATACGGTGCAGATGCTCTCCGTCTGACTTTGATGACCGGTAATGCACCTGGAAACGATATGCGTTTCTACTGGGAGCGTGTAGAATCCAGCCGTAACTTTGCAAATAAGATCTGGAATGCTTCCCGTTTCATTATGATGAACCTGGAGGGCAAGACAGTAACAGCGCCGGAAGACCTGAACGCACTGTGCAACGAGGATAAATGGATTCTTTCCAGACTGAACACAGTGATCCGTGATGTTACTGAGAATATGGATAAATATGAGCTTGGAATTGCCGTACAGAAGGTCTATGATTTCCTGTGGGATGAGCTCTGTGACTGGTATATCGAGATGGCAAAGGTAAGACTGTGGAAGGCAGAGGAAAATCCGGCAGCAGCAAACGATGCACTGTGGACACTTCGCACTGCACTGACACAGGGACTGAAGCTTCTTCATCCGTTCATGCCGTTTATCACAGAAGAGATCTACTGCACACTGCTTCCGGATGAAGAGTCCATCATGATCTCTGACTGGCCGGTATACAGAGACGAGATGGATTTTGCAGATGCTGAGAAAGCAGTTTCAAGCTTCCAGGAGGTTGTACGTGGAATCCGTAACACCAGAAACGAGATGAACGTACCGCAGAACAGAAAGACCAATATCTACATCGTAGGCAAGGATGCAGAGTGCTGTGCACGTTTTGAGTCCTGCAAGAAATCCTTTACAAACCTTGCGTTTGCAAAAGAGATCCACGTACAGCAGGATAAGAACGGAATCAGTGAGGATGCGGTATCCATCGTTGTGGCAGACGGTGTGGTTTATCTGCCGCTGGAGGATCTGATCGACCGTGAAAAAGAGATCGAACGTCTCACAAAAGAGCAGGAGCGACTTACAAAAGAAATCGCACGCTGCGAGGGAATGCTGAACAATCCGAATTTTGTGAACAAGGCACCTGCAGCCAAGGTAGAGGCAGAGAAGGAGAAACTTGAGAAATACAAAGAGATGAAAGAGAAAGTGAACCTGCAGTTAACACAGATGGTGAAATAACGAAGGAGTGTTTTAATGAAGTGGTGTAACTTTTTCAATAAGATTTCGCTGATACTTCAGGCTCTGGGCTGTGCAGTCCTGTACTTTGTGATCGAGGCCATATGCAGGCACTCGTTCACAGAGGCGTGGACCTACATGACCACAAAGCCGCTTGTATTTGCTTATAATGCAGCGTTTATCTTTACGACGATGCTGATTGTTTATCTCTTCCGAAAGAGAATTTTCTGGCGTATCTTTGTGGGCAGCTTATGGCTGTTTCTGGGAATCGTAAACGGTGTGCTTCTTCTCAACCGTGTCACACCGTTTACAGGACCGGATGTGAAGAATCTGACAGATGGTCTCAGTATTGCAAAAAAATATCTGACCCATACCCAGATGACCATAGGTGCAGTTCTTCTGGGAATTGCGGTTCTGATCCTTCTGATCATCCTGATAAGGTCGCCGAAGTACAGAGGCAAGCTGAAATACAAGGTGAATATTCCGTTGGTCCTGGTCGGGGTCCTTGCCTTTGGAGGAATTACACAGCTTGCTCTGGAAAAAAGAGTTCTTTCCAATTATTTTGGAAACATTGCCATAGCTTATGAGGATTACGGATATCCTTACTGTCTGGCAACGACGATCTTTAATACCGGAATCAGTGCCCCGAGAGACTATTCCAAAAGCGAGATCAAAAGGATCGAGAAGTCGGAAGAAAATCTTCCGGAAACGAAAGAAGGCAGTCATCCGAATATTCTGTTTTTACAGCTGGAGTCCTTTTTTGATCCTACGCTGGTAAATTATCTGGAGCTGTCAGAAGATCCTATCCCGAATTTCAGAAAGCTGATGAAGGAGTATTCCTCCGGATATTATAAGGTACCTTCCGTAGGAGCCGGAACCGCAAATACTGAGTTTGAATCCATTACCGGAATGAGCCTTCATTATTTTGGACCGGGAGAGTATCCTTACAAGAGTATCCTTAAGGAAACTACCTGTGAGAGCGCACCGTATGTTCTGAAGAATCTGGGCTATACTGCTCATGCAGTACATAATAATGAGGCGAATTTCTACGGAAGAAGAAGTATTTTTCCGAATCTGGGATTTGATACCTTCACTTCGGCAGAGTATATGAAGGATGAAAACCAGAAGAACCCGTTGGGCTGGACCAAGGACAGTGTCCTCACCGATGAGATCGTCAAGTGTCTGGATTCCACAGAAGGGCCTGATTATGTATATACTATTTCCGTACAGGGACATGGAGATTATCCTTCAGAACCGGTACTGGAAAATCCGGAGATCACAGTTTCCGGGGCACCTACTGACGAGCTGAATAATAAGTGGGAGTATTATGTAAATCAGATCCATGAGATGGATAATTTTGTCAAAGAGCTGACTGACAGGCTGGCAGATTATCCGGAGGATGTGGTACTGGTCATGTATGGTGATCATCTGCCGACCATGGGACTGACCGTGGAGGATGTGGAGAATAAATATCTGTTCCAGACAGAGTATGTGATGTGGGATAATTTCGGACTTAAGAAAAAGAAAGAAAATCTTGCGGCATACCAGATGGCAGCAGAGGTTATGGACCGTGTAGGTATCCATGAGGGAAATGTTTTCAAGTATCATCAGGCAAGAAGAAACACCAAAAATTATCAGGTGGATCTGGAGACCCTGCAGTACGATCTTCTCTACGGAAAGCAGTATACATATGACGGAGCGAATCCTTTTGAGCGGACAAAGATGCGTATGGGAATCTATGATACCACGCTGGATTCCATTCAGGTTGTGTCTGAGACGGATCACACCTATTATATCCAGGGAACAAACTTTACGCCGTCCAGCCAGGTGAAGATCAACGGAGAATGGTATGATACGGTTTACGTGAATCCTACCAAGCTGATCATTACCGGAAAGGAACTGGATGATTTTGACCGGCTCTCGGTAGTGCAGCGAAGCAACAGTTCCACAAGAAAGGCCATGACAAAGAGCCATGACCGGGCGGTTTATGCGCTGCTCGCTGACAGCAAGTGGAAGCTTGACAGTGAAAAGAGCAGTTCTGATACAGGGTCAATGGAGGAAACGGATACAGCGTCAGAAACGGAATCCACAGAAGATTCCGGTGAAGAAAACAGTACAGACAACCAGTAAATGGCATAGAAAAGATACTCCGATACAAAAAATGTCGGATAAAATATTACGATTAGGACTGGACATCTTCCACCACTATTATATAATGGTATCGTAACGAACAGGAGGGGAGAAGCTTTTCTCCCCAAAAGTTCTTTACGAATACATTATAGATAAGTGATGGTTTTTTTTATGAATTACGAAGAAGCAGTTGCGTATATTGAAGATATACCGAGATTTACTACTAAGAACAGCCTGGACCATACCAGAGAATGCTTAAGAAGACTTGGAGATCCGCAGAGGAAATTCCGTGTGATCCATGTGGCAGGAACCAACGGAAAGGGAAGTACCTGTGCTTTTATCACATCGGTCCTTCGGGAAGCAGGATATTCCTGCGGACTTTTTACATCTCCTCATCTGGTGGAGATCAACGAGCGTTTTCAGATCAACGAGGAAGTGATCGATGACGATACTTTCCTTCGTGCTTTTGAAAAAGTTAAAAAGCTTTCCGATGAGCTGGTTGCGGAGGGAAGCTATCATCCCACCTATTTTGAGACACTCCTTCTAATGGGAATGGTGATCTTTGCAGAAGCCGGCGTGGATTATGTAACACTGGAGACCGGTCTTGGCGGACGTCTGGATGCAACCACTGCTGTGGAGAATCCGGCAGCCTGTGTGATCACATCCATCAGCCTCGATCATATGCAGTATCTTGGAAATACAGTTTCCGAGATCGCAGGAGAGAAGGCAGGGATCATGGTGCCGGGTGTTCCGGTGATCTACGATGGAAATGATCCGGATGCGGCCGGAGTGATGCGTGAGCATGCAGAGAAGCTGGGATGTCCATATTATGAGCTGAAACGGGAAGACACAGAGATCCATAAGATCACAAAGGACGGAATCCGATTTTCTCTTAAGGACGAGACATATGGCGATACCGTATTTGATATACCGTTTATCGCCCGTTATCAGGTTATGAATGCAGCTCTTGCGGTGAAAACCATTCAGGTACTGGAAGATCAGATTCCGGTATCTCTGGAGGCTCTGAAAGCTGGTATGGCAAAAACACGCTGGCAGGGAAGGATGGAAACGGTTCTTCCGGGTGTGATCGTGGATGGCGCACATAACGAAGACGGTGTTGAGAAGTTTGTAGAGACAGCAGAACATTTTCAAAAAGAATGTCCGCTGACTTTACTTTTTTCAGCAGTAGATGACAAAGATTATACAGATATGATACATACGATCTGCAGCAGGATCACGTTCCGTCATGTGGTAGTAACCTCTGTTGGCGGATATCGCAAGGTTCCTGCTGAGAGATTTGCAAAGCTTTTTACAGAAGCAGGTGCTTCTTCTGTGGAAGTAGTGGAGGATGTTGAGAAAGCCTTTGGTAGAGCACTGGAAGTAAAGGGGGATGACGGAATGCTCTTCTGCGTGGGTTCCCTGTATCTTGTCGGTGAGATTAAAGATGTGATCAGGAGAAATAAGAAATGATAGATTATGAAGAGGAACTGAAGAAATTTGAACCTTGTCTGGATGTGGCAGATGCGGAGGGTGCGATTTATGAGAGAGAACTGACGGATATCCTGGATATTCTTCAGGAAGTTCTCCGCGAAGCCAAGAGTGGCAGACGGGTAAAATAAGGAGATACACATGAATTGTATGAATTGTGGCGCATTTCTGGTGGACAAAGATCTGGATTACTGCCCGAAATGTGGATGTAATGTGCTGATCCAGAAAAAGGTAGATTACCTTTCCAGACAGTATTACAACCGGGGGCTTGAGAAAGCCAGTGTCCGCGATCTTTCAGGGGCGATTGACTGTCTGAAGCAGAGTCTTATTTATAATAAGCATAACATTCAGGCGAGAAATCTTCTTGGACTGGTATATTTTGAGACAGGGGAGGTGGTTGCCGCACTCAGTGAATGGGTGATCAGTAAGAATCTTCAGCCAACCAGAAACCTGGCATCAGAATATATCAACAAATTGCAGGCAAATCCCAATAAACTTGCGGCAATCAATGAAACAATCAAGAAATATAACCATGCATTAATGCTCTGCCGAGAAGGGCATGAAGATATGGCAGCCATTCAGTTGCGAAAGATTCTTACACAGAATTCCAAACTGATCAAGGGATATCATCTGCTGGCTTTGATTCAGATGAAGAACGGAGAATGGAATAAAGCACGAAGAATCCTCAAAAAAGCTGCAAGAATTGACAAAACAAACACAACAACCCTTCGTTTTCTGCGAGAGGTAGATGAGCAGACAGGAGTGACGACCAGACTTGAGAAGAAAAAGAAAGGTCTGTTTCGCTCCGGGACTAAAGAAAATCCGGATACGGATATTCTCGGAAGCGAGAGAGTCGCTCAGCCGACCGTGTATAGAGAACATTCAAAGGTTTCTGTATTTTTTATTCTGATGGCCGGAATAGCAGCTGGTGCAGTAGCATTCTGGCTTCTGGCGGTACCTGCGATACGGCAGGGAATCTATCAGGAGGCGAACCAGCAGATTGTCCAGTACAGTGAATCTCTGGCAAGCCAGGGAGCGGAACTCACGAAAGCACAGGGAGAGGCCAAAGAATCCGGAGATACGATAGAGTCTGTCACGCAGGAACTTACGACAGAACAGACGAAGAGCGAAAGCTATCAGGCACTTCTGCAGGCTTATACGTATTATCAGCAGCAGAATCTGGATGAAGCAGCTGTGGAGATTCAGAAGGTG
>OIAH01000551.1_pt1 | contig 14849 bp, 10 predicted proteins | sample 1580711 | NCBI WGS metagenome assembly OIAH01 (sample SAMEA3882556, study PRJEB24775) | human gut metagenome | biome: human-associated habitat; feature: intestine environment; material: feces | place: Netherlands | collected 2009/2010
CAGCTGCCGGAGCGGTGCTTAAGCCGCAAGGCGGGAATTGTGCGGTGTTGCCCTATCCTCACTCCCCTTTTGGTGAGCGGCTAGCCTGCAATTCGACGTATTATTGAGGTTACCATTTCTATCCACACTCTCCTTGCGGAGAGCGATACTTTGGGGGCAACCAAGGCCGATGCGGCATTTCTATCCACACCCTCTCACAGGGAATGACTGGCATTTATTCATGGCTCTGGTAATGTTACACAAACTTTTACCGATGTTTGTGAACAGAAAAACAATCGTACTGGGCACTGGCATGGCATTTTTGCTGGCTCAAACACTCGTGCATTTATTTCATGTTCTGCTTCTGCTATTTTGTGCAGGCAATGCTTATTTCATCAGTTTCTGCAGCGTTTTCAGCAGCTCATCCACAACTTCGTCATTCCCGGCACGGATATCATCCGCCACACAGGTGCGGATATGGTTTGCCAGCAGCTCACGGTTGAACGCGTTCATCGCCGCCGTTACCGCCGCCGACTGCACCAGAATATCCGGACAATACACTTCGTTTTCCACCATCCCACGGATGCCCCGAATCTGCCCTTCGATCCGGTTCAGTCTGTGGACCAGGCTTTTATACTCTTCTTCACTGCGATGCTTTGTTTTGTGTGCACAGCAGCAACACGGTTCCTTCTTTTCGTTTTCCTGCATTATGTTACCCTCCCATCACATGCTAGGTACCCCGGCGGGGTATATTCACTATATACCCCGCCGGGGTACCTTGTCAAGTAGATAATATAATATTTTTATATTATTTTATGCGAGAGTTTTTTACTATAGCAATTTTTAAAATTAAAGCGGATATCCGCATGAACAAAACCGCCCTGAACAGTCAGAAAGAGAAACATTCCATGCTCTCCTTGCGGAGAGCGACCTTCGTCGGTCTTGCCGCGCATCGGTTGAGAAATATTTCTATCCACGCTCTCCTTGCGGAGAGCGACGTTGCCTAAATATTTTACGGAGTCGGTATCGCAATATTTCTATCCACGCTCTCCTTGCGGAGAGCGACTGCTAGCTGGCGCGATGCAATTGCCAATAGTACAATTTCTATCCACGCTCTCCTTGCGGAGAGCGACAAATCCCATTCCGCGTCAAGATTGTCTTCAAAATCAATTTCTATCCACGCTCTCCTTGCGGAGAGCGACGGTTGGTAACATTAACGGCGGGGTTAAACTTGCCGGTATTTCTATCCACGCTCTCCTTGCGGAGAGCGACCAGATGCAGTACACCGTGGCAGGTCAGGCTGTGCAATTTCTATCCACGCTCTCCTTGCGGAGAGCGACTGCTTATGTGGTGGCAGAGTAACACCACAATTAAAATTTCTATCCACGCTCTCCTTGCGGAGAGCGACAGCACGCAACGATCAAGACGATCCAGGATAATACCATTTCTATCCACGCTCTCCTTGCGGAGAGCGACTTTAGCGGTTCAGCTTGGGTGCATGAGTTTCCCATTTCTATCCACGCTCTCCTTGCGGAGAGCGACTCGTTTCGGCCGTCCTATCGATGTACAATTTGTCATTTCTATCCACGCTCTCCTTGCGGAGAGCGACTTTGGATGGGAGGTTTAAACTGTGACAGAAGAAGATTTCTATCCACGCTCTCCTTGCGGAGAGCGACGATTCTCTTCCGGCGCTAGAGCTGATAGCGTGTCAATTTCTATCCACGCTCTCCTTGCGGAGAGCGACATGACTTGCAAGGAAACAGGCATAACACCATAAGCATTTCTATCCACGCTCTCCTTGCGGAGAGCGACAACGAATGAACAAGCTTAGCCCCAAAACCGAAAACATTTCTATCCACGCTCTCCTTGCGGAGAGCGACTCTGTCAAAGAATCGGAATCTGGGTCAACAAAACCCATTTCTATCCACGCTCTCCTTGCGGAGAGCGACTTGTGGGTGCTTCGCAAGGTGCCGATTTTGGGCATATTTCTATCCACGCTCTCCTTGCGGAGAGCGACGGGTACCTTCATCAACTGTAATAGTAATTTTACGCATTTCTATCCACGCTCTCCTTGCGGAGAGCGACACTTGGGCGCGGGGTAGTCGTGTGACGTACGTTGAATTTCTATCCACGCTCTCCTTGCGGAGAGCGACGAGGAGATAACCACTATGAATATTGACGTTACAGATTTCTATCCACGCTCTCCTTGCGGAGAGCGACACTTGGACGCGCGGAAGCCGTGTAACGTATGTCGAATTTCTATCCACGCTCTCCTTGCGGAGAGCGACGGCGGATTTTGCATCCGCTGCGCAAGATCTAATAGCATTTCTATCCACGCTCTCCTTGCGGAGAGCGACTGCCCGCCTGCAAGCAGCTATACCAGGATATTGCCATTTCTATCCACGCTCTCCTTGCGGAGAGCGACTCAAGCAGATTCAGACCATCAAGGACAATATGGCATTTCTATCCACGCTCTCCTTGCGGAGAGCGACACAGCTGCTTCGCGGTGATTCCAAGACTACCCTGATTTCTATCCACGCTCTCCTTGCGGAGAGCGACGGCAGCCTGCTGGTTGCGGGCGTGATTGATGCAGTATTTCTATCCACGCTCTCCTTGCGGAGAGCGACAGCGGGCTGTATGCGCATGGCACATACGGCGATGGATTTCTATCCACGCTCTCCTTGCGGAGAGCGACAGCAAAAGTGCACAAAACAGTGGGGCACTTTTGCGCATATGAAACAAATTTTATGGGGATTGCATCTTCATGCTGACAGGTAAGGCTGTATTTTACCCTTTCTGCCCCTGTTTTTTCCATATTTTCTGGTGCGAAGGAACCGGGAATTTTATGATTGCCTTCCCCTCGCACTAAGCAAACAAGATTCCATCCTGATCAAAATCCGGGTGCAGACCCACATGCTCGACTTTGCTTTTGTAATGGTTTCCCAGTTGATAAAAGCGCAGGCTGTCCGATTCCGAATCGATCAGTTCGGTCAATTTTGCTTTGAACATCGTGTATTGCGCGGCATCCAGCAGGCACTCAAATACGGAGTTTTGCACCCGCTGGCCGTAGTCTACACAGACTTTTGCTACTTTGCGCAGCCTGCGACGACCGGCGGCTGTTTCGGTGTTGACATCATAGGTTACAAGCACCAACATAACGGCACCTCACTTCCAGAAAAACGGTGGGTACACTTCCAGGTCGCCGCGCAGAGCACGGGCCAGCAAAAGCGCCTGAACATAGGGCACCAGCCCCCAGGGCAGTTTTTCTTTCAAAAACGGATGGGTGATCTCTTCCTTCTTTTTGTTCTGCCATGCGGTCAGGAAAGCTTTGCGGCCATCATCCGTCAGCAGTACGGCACCATTTTCCTGTTTTTGCAGGTGTTTTGCCGTGATGATCTTTTGATTGATGCAGCTGATGACCAGCCGGTCTGCATAAACCGCCCGCAGTTCTTCCATCAGGTCAAGTGCCAGACTTTTGCGGCCGGGGCGCGGGCGGTGCATAAAGCCAACATAAGGGTCCAGGCCCACAGCGGTCAAGGCGGATGCACACTCCCGCGCCAGCATGCTGTAGGCAAACGAAAGCAGCGCATTCACATTGTCCAGCGGTGGACGGCGGCTGCGGCCCTCAAACACAAAATCCTGCTTTTGCTGCAGAATCAGGTCATTCAGGCAGTCAAAGTAGCGCTGGGCTGCCTCGCCTTCCAGGCCGCGCAGCTGTTCCGGATCATCGCTGGTCTGTATCAGCGGCAGCGCGGCGGCCAGCTGGGCGGAGGTGCGTTTCAGTTTTTCGACCGGGACACGCTGGGGATGATCGCGGGTTGCGCGTTCCAGCACCCAGCGTGCGTTATACACTTTACCAAGGATAAAGCTCCGGGCATAGCGACAGCTCTGGGCCGGGTCATCCGACACGCGGTACTGCGTCTGACGCAGCAGCACATTGCCGCGTTCTTCCCCCACGGTGCGGGCCTGAAATCTGCCATACGGGTCAAAAAAGCAAAGGTCAATGCCCCGCCGGGCACAAGCTCCCATCAAAGCGGGGCTGGCACCTGCGTAAGTAAAGCAGACGATGCCTTCCAGCGTATGCAGGGCATAACGGTGGGTTTCCTGCTTATTGCGGGTAACAACAAGGTTTTCGCCATCCAATGTCAGGTAAGCGTCCTCATTGATGACAAACAGGGTGTTGAGCAGCTTTCTCATGGCGCGCCCTCCTCAATATGCTCCCGCAGATACGCCGCCGGGTCTGCCTGCTGATACAGCGCCGGCAGGCAAAGCTCTTTCAGTGAGCAGGCATTGCAATGCTTGCCGGGTTTGCTTTTTGGGGTATAGCCGCGCGCAAACAGGCGGTTCATCTCATCCGCCATGGTCTGCGCGGTGCTGCGCAGTTCCGGTGTCAGGGAAACATGTTCCCGCTGCCGGGTTTCTTCATAAAAGATTTCCCCTTCCGGCACCTCGCACACCAGCATTTCTTCCAGCGCCATGGCCTGTGCGCAGAGCTGCAAACGGTCGGCATCGTTTACCTTGCTGCGGCCATGCTTATATTCCACGGGCATAGGCTGCCACAGGCCGCGGCGGCCCTGCAATGACACGCCGTTTGGATTCTTGTGAAACTCTACCACATCGCAGTCGCCGGTCAGTTTTAAGCGGTGGCTGACGACCCTCATACCGCGGGCGATCAGCAAATCGCCGCGTTTTTCCGTCAGGGTAACATCATGGCAGCGGGTATGCTGCAGGCGTCCTTCGGCGGTGCGTTGGTTTTCGGACCATTGTTGTTCCAAGTACGCAAGTGCCCATTGGCGGCGGCAGAATGCAAAGTGCTGGATGCCAGACATTTGCAGATAGTCATCAGTATTCATCATACACTTCCGGTGTCAATCCGTTCAGGGTATCGCAAGTAATATTATAATCTTCCACCCGGTGTGCTTGTGCCACACTTTCTTTTAGCTCCACATGCAGACAGCGATGGACCTTTGCCGAGGAATACTGTCCGCTTTTGCAGTTATGACGCCACCAATACAGGCGAACCACCTCCATACTGCCATCCGGGCGGGCAGAGGAAATATCGTTTTCAAACAGTGTGCGCAGCGCTTCTTTGATGATTTCTGCATCTTCATCTGTAAAGCCGGTCTTTTCTGCCAGCTGGCAGTTAATGCTGCCAAAGGTTGTGTACACGCCAAAAGCCACACGGTGCTTCATACCCATGGTATCGCTTGACTTCTTTTCGCCAGTCGTACCGTTCACGCTCTTTGTGATCTGGATATCATCGACATCAATCGGGTCCACGCTGAAAGCCGGATGAATAGATACCGGGCCGCGCACGCCAACGGAAACACCATCGCCCTTGGATTCTTTCCCCTTAAAGGCAAACACCTGGCCAAAGCTGCGCACATCCAGCCAGGTTTCACAGGCAGCCTTTGCATAAGCATCTTTATCTTTTTCAGCCTTTTTCACTGCTGGGCAGCCGTCTGCACGGTCTTTCAGGCTTTTGAAACCATCATTGCAGCGGTCGTCCGACTGGACAAACACATTCTGGCCAAGGTCCATCATGCGGTTGCGGATCTTGCGTTTCAGGCACACATCCGAAATTTCACCCAGTCCCTCATACGTTTCGCGCGGGCGGTTTCCGTTCAGCGGGTCACCGTTCGGGTTCGCATGGTTTACAGCAATCACAAGTGCAAAGTCGATTTTATTCTGCAGCACAGCCATCTTTTATTCCTCCTGCTTTTTTGCTTTCGCTTTATATTCTGCATTTTCGGCCTTAAAGTCCATCATCTGGTCGGCATAGCCAACCAGATACAGCTCACCAAGTCTTTTGTTCGTAAAGTTTTCTGTGCCAATCTTATGTAATAATTCTTGCATCATCGCATACCTTTGGCTATCCATTCCGTTACGGTTTTTCATTCTGTTCAGGTACGGATTTAATTTTTTATCCAAAAGAAGTGTTGTTGCTGCCGGGTGCAGAGCAAACGCGGTTCTTAAACGTTCTGCATTTGTCAAACGTTTTTCGTTCTCATTTCCTAGCTGAATCAACGCCCGTCTTTCAATCTGTTCTGCACAGGCTAAAATTCTCCCAAACAAATAGTTTCGGTCTTTAATGGTTTCATCAACATTCATCGGATAATCCACCTTCTTATTTCTATGATAGTACCCACGCACAAGGGCGCAGGCAATGTTTTGTGTTTTTTGTTGTTCCCAATAATCCAGGCCAATGCTGTTTGTTGCCCGATCTACCGCGCTGATCATCAAATCCCGCGGGAAGCGCTCCCCATTGGTAATACAGGGAATCAGTCGTTCGATTGTCGCTTGTTTCAGCTTTGCATCCACTTTTTCGCCATAGGCTGCTTTTGCAATGTCCGCCGGGGCAGGCGCACCAACAAAGACAACTTTCTTGATCTTGGGCTTTTTGCCCAGTTCCGTCGGCTCCTCTACACTGCGGTATTCCAGCTGCCATTGGAACGTATCGTGCCAATCTTTTATATTGGCAAGCAACTTAGAGCCCTGCAGTTCCTGATAGTACCGGATGGACAACCGGCCAGGTGTAGCAGAATCCAAAATCATGACCGCCGTTTGGGAATTGTCCTTCAACTGGTGCTGATACCCCAGAATGGCCCGGTTAAACTGCCGTGCAATTTCTTCTTGGGTATCCGCAGGCAACCTTTCTGTATCTTCCTCAAAATCGTCCCAATCATCGCCTGCTAGTGGATTATATTCCTGGGCAATATCGAGAGTATCCCCCAGCACATTGGGTACCGCTTCGTTCTGTGTTCCCCAAACAAGTACAGTCTGGTCCCCTGTATTTACCCCTTGCTTGCTGACCAACCATCGCAAGGCGCTGTGTGCCTTTTGGGTTGTTTCATAACCAATCGAAAGTGCCTGCGCTGCATCCGCAAAGCGCCCGCGGTAAGTATAATTCGTATTGTCATTGCTGGATATCAGCTTTGCACGGTCACCTGGGTTGCGGATCTTATACGGGCTTAATGTAGAAACCGGCATTTTGATTCCCTGAACTGTGCAATAGTCAATATCTTTTAACTGTGTTTCATAAAAGCGGATAAAGCTTTCTCGGACTGTTGTATCACGCGACAAATCAACATTGTCAACGCGGAACCGGACAAAAGATTCCGTCTGGTCACTACCGGTCAGCGTATCCAAAATAGGGGGCTTGTCTTCTTTGTTTCCCTGCCATTTTGTTGGCAGAGTTCCATTTTCATCTATAAACAAAATATTTGCCTTGACCAGGTCTGCGATCAGGCATTCTTTTTCCAGGTAGTGCAGGACTGTACACACAGCCGGGTGGGCATAAGGAGATGTACACCACGCTTGTAACTGCTTGTGGTAAAGCGGCCATCCGGATTCTTTACTACCACCAAAAGTGGGATAATCTGCCGCAATATATTGCAGTTTATCCACTAGCGGGTGCGGCACCATGCCGGATGTCCGCGCCGAAGATTCCTCTGTGCAAGGAATGATCGTTGTCCTTTGATCTTGTGCCAGCAAGCCTGCATACTGAAAGTTTCCGTCCTTGTCCAGCTCCACTTCAATGTTGACCTGCTGCGTCGTGTGAGCCACCGGCAGTAGTGGAACTTTCCCAGGCTGCTGCTTTCCAATTTCTGACACGCTATTCTGGTAAGTTTTATAGCAATAGCTAAGCCAGCTCATTTCTGTATCACCTCCCTGTACAAATCATCGCAGTCGCTGACTGTTTCACCCAGCGTAAAGGTCTTTATCTTTTGCGGGTGGATATCACGCACAATTTCGCATTCTTCCGGACGGCAAAAACAGATTTTTCCGTTCTGCATTACCGGGTGCCAAAAACGTTCCTGCATCACGCCTTTCCCGTTTTCGTCCGCATAGGTAATGCCGTGCTCCATTAGGCCTAGGTCCAGGGATGAAACATCATCATAATGCCCTTTTCCCAGGCCAAAAATGCAGGGTTCAATATACCCCTGGCATTCGCGTGTTCCCAAAAAGATATCTCTTCTGCCGCCGCGTTCCAACATACGCTTTGCAATAGCGTAATGTTTGTTTTCATTGCGGTCTTTTTCCAGGTCTGGGCGATGTTCGTTCCATTCAAAATGTGCCCGCACCTGGTAGCAAACATCGGAAAGGTACGTATAGATGGAAAGATCGTTTTTTCCATTGTTATACATAATGGGACGGATGCCTTTGGATTGTCTTTCAATCGGGTTCATCACGCGCAGTTCATCAATTACCCAGGTGAACGTTGGTTTCCAATAGCAGCTTTCATAAATGCCCTTCAATGCCTGGTAGGTGGGCACCGGGTAGCTGAATTTTTCGCCGCCTACGCGGGTAATTGGGTCGCTGAACAGTGCATAACGCCCATATACCTGCATGGATATTGAATTTTCGTATTGCAAAGTCTAACCCTCCTTGTTAAGCAAATTGTATCGGCATAAATCCGGGGCTTGTCTGAATTCCCTTTTCGTCATCGTAATATTCCTTGTTAAGAATTGTCACTGCCCCTTCTTTTACTGTGTACAGTGCACCTTGATCTGCCAGGCGTATTTTTTCATTTGTTGTAATACCAACGGTAAAGCGTTGTGCGTCCCGCAGCATTTTGGGGGTAAGCGGTTTACTGGACGAAAGTCTTGTTGCCATATCTGCGCCATCTTCCCCATAGGGAACCACCACCGGCGTTGTAATGTCCTCCAAAGCATGGAAATTCCTTTCTGCCGTGGCAAACGCCTGCCGGAGCAAGTAATTGGGGAACTTTTGTTTTCCTGTTGTCTCTTTCCAGGCTAGCACACTTTCCTGATTATCTGACAAAAGGTCAAACAAATTCACTGTTTTTGGGGGAATGTACCCCTTTAATTCAACCGGATCGCCCATCCGTTCCTGTTGTTGGGACTCTGCATAATAAAGCTGGTAGTACCTCAAAATACTTTCCGGCTCTAACAGGTCCGCATCCCTTTGTAATTGCTGCAGCAGGTGCCGTGTGGCTTCCCTGCCGTTGCGCAGTTCCGGAAGTCGATCCAGATTTTCCAGATTGTAGGTTTTAACAAGATACACCGTGCGGCATTTCCTTTCCGCATTGCGGTTGCATCGGCCGGAAGCCTGGGCCACACTGGGCAGCGCAGCCATACTTCGAATGACGCAATCAAAGCTTACATCCACGCCTGCTTCTATCAGTTGGCTGCTTACACAGATCAAACGTTCCTGACCGTGTAAGGTGTTTAATTTTTGCTTAACTTCTGCGATAACATCTGCACGGTGCTTTGCACACAGGTGCGTGGTCAGGCAGTAAAGTTGTGTATGTTCCGGCTGGCATTGTTTCAAAGCCTCAAACACCTTTTCGACCGCCGAACGGGTATTCAAGATGACCAAAATGCTGCCATTCTCGTCTTGCTTGCTCCGTACAAATTCTGCGAGTTCTCCTGCCTGAAATCCATTTCCTGTTTCGGGCACTTCAATCTTTGTCCTTCGGAACTGCGCAAAGCGCAGCTGGTAATCCGGGACCAGGTCCACCGGCGATGCAAACCGCAAAGGGTTTGCTACTTCGCTTAGCGCTGGCTGTGTTGCCGTACACAAAACAACAACGCACCCCAAATAGTACGCCAAGAAATTTGCCGCCTGGTTGAACAAGTATGTATGGCAAATGGGCAGGGACTGTATTTCGTCAAACACCAAGATAGAATTTGCCAGTGCTGCCATGCGGCGCACATTCTGCCGCCTGCTGCAAAACAGGGTTTGCAGCATCTGTACCATAGTTGTACATATCACCGGCGCTTCCTGCCAGCGTTCCAGCTGGCGGAGAACTTCGGGGTTCTCTGTATCCAGCACCGCATCCGTATGGTGCTCCAATAGATATTCACTGCCGCCTAATGCCTTTTTGAACTCCTGTACATTCTGTCCGATAATCGACCGGAACGGTGCAACATAGAAAATATGCCGGGCCGAAAGTTTTTTGGCCGCATGCACACAATATCGCAGCCCGGAAAATGTTTTTCCTCCGCCTGTTGGCACATACAAGCGGTAAATACCCCGCTTTGCACATTCGCCTGCTGTCTTGCACTGCTCCGAAATTTCTGCACGCAAGGTATCTATTTTATGTCGGGGCTGCAAATTGTTCAGGAATGTTTCAACATTGCTTTCTATCAGATCCCATGGCGGAAGCTGCTCTGGGGGAAGGCATCCTTCTTGATTATAATAGTTGCCTGAATCCAACCAGTCTGCATCGATCAGGGCTGCAAACAAAAATCTGTGTGCCAACCCCAACATGACCTGATAGATACAAAGCCGCGGCTTCTTTCCTTCCTGCGTTCGGATTTTCCGCACAAGACATTCTACCTCCTGCGCAGCTTTGGCAAACATTTGCCGTATCTCTGTTTCACTTATGCAATCCGCAAAAAAGGCCCGGCAGCTTTCTTCATATAGCTCTTGAGCCTGCTCTGAATACATATGTTTTATCCAGGGTTCTACTCCACCCAGGTCGAAAAGATCCATACGTTCAGAGTGATGGGATCCGATTGCCAATGCTGCCATTTGCGCAGTCAAGCGAGAAGGTGGTGAAGCTGTTTCTCCGCCATAATTTTCCCATAGCCACCGCATTCCGGCGCTGGAATGATTGATTCTTTCGTTTGTCTGACCTCTTAGATGTTTTTGCACGTTGCTATGAGATTTCCCAGCGTCATGGAGCCAGCCCGTAAGACGGCCCAAGTTTTCAAGTCCCAGCGGCTGGCACGCCCGTGCGCAGTACTCGGCCACGTTTTCACTGTGTTGTTTTAGGGATTGTATTTTCCAGACGCCATTGATTTGTTTGGTATGACCGAGTAGCATGGTAATCATCTCCTTATATTTTTATTTTGGATTATATAAAAGTTTCATTTGTAATCAATATAACATCATAAATAGGACTCTGTCAATCCTCTTTACTAAAAAATTTGCTTTTCATGATAAAATCATGTACACTACTTTATGTCAGAAAGCGACCTTAAGGCTTTCTGTGGATAGAAATGGATTTTATAATAGTTCCACATTTCTTCTTATTCCTAGCCGTCACAGCCCGACTGTGGCGGCTTCTTTGTTTCTTTTATTATAGCAGATCACTCATCGCATGATTCGAACTTTCACTCCAGTTCTGCAATCTTTGTCATACTATCCAAATTTATCCATGTAGAATTGTTAGCTATTCCCATTAGCAGATATTTTTGATAAAATAAGATATTATAGGGTTTATGAATTCACTTTCTTATATTACTTCTTCATCTTACCGAAAAATCATTTACGCAAGGAGTGAAAAGCCATGAAAAGGAAGTTATTCTCATTTTCAGCCAGTGTTATCACCGCAATAATGCTTACCGCTTGTGCTGCAGCGCCAGAAAATAAACCTGCTTCCTCCGCTGCTCTTTCCCCGACCAGTGAAGCTGTTGCCACAGCTATACCATCCACTAGCAATGCCAACTGGAAGTTACCGCCGCAATATGATTTTGACGAGATGATTCCTCTCTTCTCCCGCGAAACCCACACTGCCGGTTACGCCGCTGCCCGAAATCTGTACGCTGTGCGCAAGGGCGAACGCTGGAGCCTGTTTAATGCTGCCAACTGTAATGCTTTTCTGGAAGATTTGTCAGAAAGCATCCCGTACCTGTATGGTGAGCAGGAGCTCTCCATTGGGGTAGATGATACATACGATTACCAGAAGCTGAATGCCCTGGAAGAACAGATTAACCAGGAGCTGGTTGCCCAACAAATGCCTTTTATAACCATGCTGGGCGGGCACGGCGGGTATGGCATCCAGTGGATTTTAGGTGACAGCCAGATTTACCGTTCTGCTATTGGTGTCTATACATTTAGTGGCACGCCCATCGAACAGGTGTATGCTCCTGATTTGGTTGGCATCCAGCAAGGCATTTGGGATGATGAATATGCCGGTTATCTTGTTGACAATTCTGCACCTTTTGCCGTTGCGGATAAAAACGGTACAATTTTAACCGATTTCGACTACCAGGATGCCTGTATGGCCGGTGAATCTTTAATCGCGGTAAAGGATGCAGCCGGTAACTGGGGATATTGCGACCAAAGCGGTGCTTTAGTAATCCCCTGCATTTATCAGCCGCAGATGAGTTTGTCCATCATGAACGAAATTGTTGAATATCCTTACGCAGACTTATCTGGCATGGTAGTTGTGAAAAATCAATCCGGACAAAAGCTAGTTCTGGATGTTTACGGCAATGAGATAATTCCCGCTGGGCAATATGAAGATTTAGCCCCCGCGCGCGATGGCTGCGTATGGGCAAAACAGAATGGCCTTTGGGGCTTACTGCAAGTACAGGATTACACCGAAAACAATGCCGACATTATTCTGCCGGATGGATGCGTTGCACCAGATGTAACGCTTAGCCGAATTGATAGCCTTTGTACCTACACCACTGCTGATCATGGGCTGGTTATGCGTAAAGGTCCCGGTACAAATTATGAAAAAATGGATAATATCCCCTACGGTATCATCATATGGGAATGCGGCTATAGCAGCAATGTGCCTGACTGGGTTGTTGTATATTACAATGGGATTTATGGTTGGGTCAGTGATGAATACTTGGCTACCACTATTTATTCCACCAGTAAATAATAAATAAAAAAGCAGGTGTTCATGTAGAAACGATATCGTCTTCCACGTGAATACCTGCTTTTTATAGCTTCTTTTATTATATCTGTTCTGTGCCGCTATTTGTCTCTGTATGAAATAAATAGCCGCTATATGCATTTGAATGAAGTGTTCTGTTTGTTTGCTTTTTTACCTAAAAGAATCGCGTAGGAGGCTCTCTTAACGAAAGCGCCGACCTCTCACACCACCGTGCGTACCGACCGGCACACGGCGGTTCAACCGCATAAGTGCAAGGACTCGTAGTAGTTGAGGATACAGATAATTGGTTTTATCTTTCATTGTCACAACCTCCTTGTACCTATATTATAAAGTGGAGTAGAGATAAGCTCCAATGTGTAATAGGTTTGTCCTATGCTACATTGGGAATAGCGGCGTAGATGTTGATTGTTCGCTCATTGCCACGCTGTACCACAGTTGGATGTTCGGAAAATTCCACTTGATTATTCTCACCATACCTTAATACCTTGTCCGATGTTTTTAAGCTATGTACCCAGAACCCTCTAAAGCAGGGGGTTCTAAGAGAATTTGTGTTTTGGAACATTTCCGATGCTTCTCTGGGTCTGATTTTAAAAAAATAATACCCTTCACAAATATTTAATAGTGAAGGGTATCTAAAACATTTAATCTGCTACATCTAATAGGAATCCATATCTTCCATTATTTTTTTCTTTTGTGAAATGAATTATATTTGCATCTTTATAGTTAATCTCTGGTATCTCGTTTTCAATTACAATTGTCTGTATTCCTTTTTGGTTATCAACAATATTTTCAAATAAAGTATTTCTCATAGTTTCTGATGGCTTTTTTGCTTCCTTTTCTTTAAGCGATAAGATAGGAGAATCCAATACAAGGAAATCAGGAGAATACTTTGCTTTGCTCTCCATGTATCTTGATAGAACAATAGCTACTACCGAATTGAAATATGCATTATAACCTTTTCCATTTGAACTTTTCTTTTTCCCGTTTATAACAATGTCCATATCAGCTTTGTCGAATATTACTGAAAGCAAATTATCATAATTACAATTTTCAAGAAACGATTTAATACCATTACTTAACTCGTTAATAAAACTATAATCAAGATGTTCTTTCACCTTGAACTTTAGTTCACTTTCTTCATCTGTGTCATTTTCAATCATATCAGCGGTCTTTTGCTCTGATAATTTCTTGAGAATATCTATTTCTTTTTGACATCCAATCGCATCTTTGTAGGCTGATAGTTTTTCTTTTAGATTAAACACCTGTGGCTTTAGCTCTTTTTCGATAAGTTCTTCAATTGATTTCTTTTTTGCCATCAGTGTACCAATTTCTTGTTCTAAACTGAGTTTTTCAGAACGTAGCTCTTTAGAAGCACTTTCCAAATCTTTTGCTTGTAATTTTATTTTTTTATAATCTGATTTTGCAGCATCAATATAGTTTTGATTTTTTTTAACAACTACTTCGCCATCACAAAACGGGCAATGAGTTGAAAAAGAAGCGTTTAAGTTCGCTTCGCCATCAACAATAAAATTAAGTCGTTTTAAATCTGCATCATACTGAGTAGTCAGTTCATCATACCTATTTAATAGCACATTGCATTCTGATAAATTCTCATTTTTCTCATATAATTGGGCAAGAATTTTTTGATTTTCTTCAATAGAACTATTTATTCGTTTCTCATTCGTGGAGATTTCCGCCATAATTTTTTCAATTTCTACAGCAATATCTATATTGGGATTTTCCTTTAATTGAGCCAGTAATTCTTGATTTCGTTCCGATAACCTAAACAATTCTTTATTTATATACGCTTTTACAGCATTCTTTTTTGCTTCTTTGATTTCCTTAGCGTCTTTAGTCTCCGTATCTGCAAAATTTTGACCAGATAAAAGAAAAATCAAGGATGCAATTACAGCTGTATTTGATGTATCTCTACCAGATAGTATAGCTGAATACTCAGAAATAATTTTTGTTTCTGTAAGCATAAACATGTGGCTAAAGGTTCGCCAAGACAATATCTGCTTCTTATAATTTTCATTACTGATAACCAAATGCAAATCATTGATACCAATTAACGATAGCCATACGGAATTTATAGTTTTATCATAATTGGTTCTACTTGCTTTAGTAGCATATTTTCCTGAGGGGACATTATTATCGTTACTACTAACTTCAATTTTGTTTTCCCCGATTTTTCGACTCATTGTTATCGTACCGCATTGAGTCCTCACGATTATTTTTATATATTGATAACCTGTTGAAATATCAATCG
>OIAH01000555.1_pt1 | contig 14760 bp, 10 predicted proteins | sample 1580711 | NCBI WGS metagenome assembly OIAH01 (sample SAMEA3882556, study PRJEB24775) | human gut metagenome | biome: human-associated habitat; feature: intestine environment; material: feces | place: Netherlands | collected 2009/2010
GGCATACCTGCGCATGCAATCATCGCGAAACTCCTTGGAGTAACAAATACGATACTGGGTGACCGATTCCACGGCATCCAGAGACCCGAGATACTTGCGGGTCTTAGCTGTGAACGCAACTCTTGGCACTGTACGCTCCTAACCTTTCCTGTTCTCGCCGCATATCTTACCCCCTCCTCCATGATTATTCATGGGCAAAGAGAACCATCTTTCACCGAAGCACCTTGACGACCGGAAGAATGACAGTTAGAACGCGGATACTCAACATTATTTCCCACAACGACGACATCGTCGCAGGAAGCAATGCATTTAGTAAAACTATATAACAAAACAGGCACATCTGTTGCAAGATATGCCTGTTTTTGAATTTTTTTTTCAATGTTTTCTGAAAATCAGTCAATCCCCCAAAGCACGATAGACCTAGAAATCGGCTGAGAAACGGGTTTACCCCTCTCAATCCCCTCGTTTTCGCCTGCGACACCCCCACCGCGCGTGTCGTACGCATCAGCCGCGACACGCGCGGCCTCCACGGACTCGCGCGACGGCAGCTGACGGGCGTCGACCTGAATCTGCCGACGCCACATGCGAGCGCGGCGGGAACGTTCGATTTCCACAATGTCACCGTCCGCATCGGCCGCGAACACGCTGGAACCGGCCGGCCGGCGCAATCGCTCGACTTGCCGGCGCAGCTCGCGGTTCTCCTCTTCCAAGGAAAGGATCCGCGCGATGCCAGCCAGGTTGATGCCTTCTTCCTGACTCAGCTGCTGCGCTTTCGCAAGGCGCGAGATGTCTCGCAGCGAATACCGGCGAGCGCCACCGTCCGTGCGTTGCGGCACCACCAGCCCCAAACGATCGTATTGGCGGAGCGTCTGCGGATGCACGTTGGCGAGTTCGCCGGCGCGACCGACCGTGAACATCGGCAGTTCGATGTCGAAACCAACTTCATCCGCCCCGTCCAGATCGGCCCTGCCGGCCACGATCGCCATTGCGCACATGTCGTACAGCATTTTGGCCTGCCGCGCCGCACGGGCTTGGGAGGTCCGGGATGCGCGTGCCATGGCAATCAGCGCTCCTTGGCAAGTTCGTCAGCGAAATCGCCGCACTCCTTGTCGAATTCCTTTGCCGCATGCTTGACTTTCAGGCTCGGCTTGTCGGGAATGCGGATTTGCACACGCCCGATCAGATCGCCGTCGCCCTGCCTGTTGGCCACGCCCCTGCCGGAGATGCGCACTTCGGTGCCGCTGGACGAGCCTGCCGGCACTTTGAAGGTGACTTCGTTGCCGTCGATATCCTGTGCGGTCACTTTCGCGCCCGCCACAGCCTGACCGACGGTGATTGGCAGATCCATGATGATGTCACGCTTGCGCAGGCTGAATTTCGGATCTTCGGCAACGTTGATCTGCAGGTACAGATCGCCGTTTTTTCCGCCGTTACGACCCGGCTTGCCCTTGCCTGGAATACGGATTTTCTGCCCGTCACGCACGCCCGCTGGAACATGCGTCTTGAACTTTTTTCCGTCGGCAGACAGTGAAACCGTTGCCCCCTTGACCGACTGGCGGAAAGTCAGATTGATCTTGGAATTGCGGTCTTCGCCATCTTCCGGCTGCGCAGCCTGCTCGTAGCTGCCCCCGTAGGGGTTGCCAGCCCCGGCAGGGCCACCAGCGCCGCCACCGAACATCGAGAAAATATCGTTGATATTCGGATTGCCGCCACCGGTCTGGAAGCGGATGCGCGAGCCATTGCCGCCCGTGCCATACGCTCCAGCGCCAGCGCCACCGCCGAACATCGAGCCGAAAATGTCGGAGAATGCCCCCGCGTCGAATCCGCCCGCACCGGAGCCGCCGGCGAAGCGCGCGCCGCCCATGCCGAACTGACGGATGGCGTCGTACTTCTGGCGGTTGTCTTTGTTGCTGAGCACGTCGTACGCTTCGGAAATGTCTTTGAACTTTTCCTCCGCTTCCTTGGTCTTGTTCAGATCAGGATGGTACTTGCGCGCCAGCTTGCGGTACGCTTTGGTAATCTCATCGTCCGTGGCGTCTTTGGAGACACCGAGGACCTTATAGAAATCCTTGCTCAGCCATTCATTCTCAGCCATGATGTGCCTCCTTTCGTGAGGTTTTCATGCAGTAAAAAGTACAGTTTTTCAAACTTTCAAACAGTTGTCGTTGAACCGTTGTTTCAGATAATCGAAGGCCCCTCGTTTTTCAGAGGGGCCCGATTACTCGTCACATGCGTTTCGCGCGGATACGCGGATTGTGCGAATGCGCGATCAGTTCTGCGGAGAAGCCACGACCACACGGGCCGCGCGGATCACGCGGTCGCCGATGCGGTAGCCGGCTTCCACCACGGTGTCGACGGTTTCCTTCTCGGCATTCGGATCCGGCTTGTGCAGGATCGCGTCATGCTTCGTCGGGTCGAAATCCTCGCCCTTTTCGCCGAACTTCTCAACGCCGAACTTCTCGAACGCCTTGTCGATCTTGTTGGCGACGGCCTTGAACGAATCGTCCATTTCGCTGTGTTCGCGAATGCGGTCGATGTCGTCGAGGGCCGGCAGCAGGGCGGTCAGCACGTCGATGATGCCGTGCTGGCGGAAGCGTTCCTGCTCCTTCTGTGAACGATTGCGGAAGTTGATGAATTCCGCACGTTCGCGCTGAAGGGCTTCCAAGTATTCCGCCGCTTCCTTCTTGGCCTGGCCAAGCGGAGTCAGCGTATCTTCACCATCTTGCGTCGCACCATCCGCAGCATCGCCGTTTTCTTGCGATTCGGAAGATGCTGCGTTCGCTGCAGTTGCTGCAGAATCTGCAGAATCGGAAGTTGCACTTGCTGCAGAATCGCCATTATTCTGCGATTCCTGCGATGCACCGGCTGCAGGGGCGGCCTGCCCGGACAGGTTGTCCATGTCGGGCAGGTCGTTCAGATATTCGTCCTTGTTGAAGTCGGACATGATTACTTGTTGTCCTTGTCGTCATCGTCCACGACTTCGGCGTCAACCACGTCGTCGTCAGCGGGAGCGGAACCGGCGGCACCTGCGGCGCCTGCGGCATCGGCGGCACCCTGCTGTGCGTAGAGGGCCTGGCCGATCTTCTGGGCGGAGGTCATCAGCTCGCTCTGGGCGGACTTGATCTTCTCAATGTCCTCACCCTTCAGGGCTTCCTTGAGCTCGTTGACCTTGTCGGTGACTTCCTTGGCCACATCGTCGGAGAGCTTGTCCTTGTTGTCATTGACGAGCTTCTCGGTCTGATAGGCGAAGGACTCGGCCTGGTTGCGGGTCTCGGCGTCTTCCTTACGCTTCTTGTCCTCGGCCTCGTGGGCTTCGGCTTCCTTGACCATGCGGTCGATCTCGTCCTTCGGCAGGCCGGAACCACCGGTGATGGTCATGGACTGTTCCTTGCCGGTGCCCTTGTCCTTGGCGGACACGTGCACGATGCCGTTGGCGTCGATATCGAAGGTGACTTCGATCTGCGGGACGCCACGCGGAGCCGGAGCGATGCCGGTCAGTTCGAAGGTGCCCAGCGGCTTGTTGTCGCGAGCGAACTCACGCTCGCCCTGATAGACCTGGATGAGCACGGACGGCTGGTTGTCTTCAGCGGTGGAGAAGACCTCGGAACGCTTGGTCGGAATGGCGGTGTTGCGGTCGATGAGCTTGGTCATGATGCCACCCTTGGTTTCGATGCCGAGGGACAGCGGGGTCACGTCGATAAGCAGGACGTCCTTACGGTCGCCCTTGATGACGCCGGACTGCACGGCTGCGCCGACGGCCACGACTTCATCCGGGTTCACGGACTGGTTGGCTTCCTTACCGCCGGTGAGCTCCTTGACGAGCTCCTTGACGGCCGGCATACGAGTGGAACCGCCGACGAGCACCACATGGTCGATGTCGGAAACACCGATGCCAGCGTCGTGCAGCACGTTGTTGAACGGGGTGCGGCAGCGGCCCAGCAGATCGGAGGTCATTTCCTCGAAGTGGGCACGGGTCAGGGTCTCGTCCAGGTGCACCGGGGTGCCGTCAGGGGTCATGGCCAGATACTGCATGGAGATGGAGGTGCTCGAAGAGGAGCTCAGCTCCTTCTTGGCCTGCTCTGCGGCTTCCTTCAGGCGCTGCAGGGCGATCTTGTCCTTGCTCAGGTCGATGCCGTACTTGTTCTTGACTTCGCCGACGAGCCAGTCGATGATCTTCTGATCCCAATCGTCGCCGCCCAGGTGGTTGTCGCCGTTGGTGGCCTGCACCTGAATGGTGGAGAAGCCGTCGTCGTCCTTGCCGATCTCCAGCAGGGACACATCGAAAGTGCCGCCACCGAGGTCGAAGACCAGGATGGTTTCGTCTTCCTTGCCCTTTTCGAGGCCGTAGGCCAGTGCGGCTGCGGTCGGCTCGTTGATGATACGCAGCACGTTCAGGCCTGCGATGGTGCCGGCGTCCTTGGTGGCCTGACGCTGAGCGTCGTTGAAGTATGCCGGGCAGGTGATCACGGCGTCGGTGACCGGTTCGCCGAGGTAGGCTTCGGCGTCGCGCTTCAGCTTCATCAGCACCTGTGCGGAGATCTCCTGCGGAGTCCACTTCTTGCCGTCGATTTCAACGGTCCAGTCGGTGCCCATGTGGCGCTTGACGGAGCTGATGGTGCGGTCGACGTTGGTCACGGCCTGACGCTTGGCGACTTCGCCGACGAGGATCTCGCCGGACTTGCTGAATGCCACGACGGACGGCGTGGTGCGAGCGCCTTCAGCGTTCACGATAACGGTGGGCTGGCCACCTTCAAGAGTTGCGATGCAGGAATTAGTAGTACCCAGATCGATGCCAACTGCGCGTCCCATAACTTGTCTCCTTTGTAGATAGGTTCGCTATGCGTTTTCTGTTCTATTCGTTCTTTCGCCCGAGTTTCGGTTTGCCGCCTCCCGGACTTTCCAAAACTTGAGCCTACACCACTCAACTTTGAATCGCAAGCGATTATTCCCAAATCTACAAAAAAGTTGAGCTCCCTTCGCTCAACTTTTTATCAGACACAATCTCAAGACACGATTTCAAGGCGCGATCACCATCGAACATCAATCAAATCGCAATCTCAACAAAACCTGCCATCTCACCATCGGCAGGGCGCGAACGCAATCCGTCAACGTTTCAACTGCCTTTCGTTGACGAATCGCCATTAACTGCAATCAACCGGCCAAATCAGGCCGCACCGGAACCCGCGTTCGGATTAGCCAGATTGGCGGCGACCGGCGCGAGAAGCACACGACCCGTACCGCGATACACGTTGACCAAGCCCTCGCCGCTCGCAGCCGAACCGATCAGCGTCTTCGTGGAACGCTCGACCGTGAACTGCAGGCCGTTCGTCCACGCGATCGCGAAATTGCCGTCCACCTTCAGCTCGTCGTTCTCCAAATCGACGGTCACGATTTCGGAAGCGGGCACCGGCGATTCCAACGCAACCGTTCCCTGTCCCATCAGCGACAGGTTGAACAGGCCCTCGCCGCCGGCCACCATCGCGCTCGGACGCGAAACCATAACCGCATGCTGCTGAATCGTGGTTTCGCAAGCGTAGAACAGGCCGTCGTTCACGGTGATGGCGCCGCCCATCTGGCTCGGATCGAGCAGCAGCACATGGCGGTAGGTCGGTTCGAGCACAACCACGCCGTTGCCGTGATATTCCGGCTTGACCGCGGACTCGTTGGTGACCGCTCCACGCGCCAGCTTGCCGATGAAATCGCCAACGCCCTTCACACCGGTCGTCACTTCGACATGGCCGACGGTCCACTGCATGGCGCCCGCCTGCACAACCGCACCGGTCTTGCCATTGAGATTGCAGACCAGCTGGCGGCGGCGCACGTTCATTTCGGACGCATAGTAGGCGTCCATGGCGCTGCCGTAGGTCACGGAAAAGTCGCGCTTCCATTCCATGACCTGGAAAATGCCCTGCTGCGCGACGATCGCGGCATCGTCATTATCCGTCAGATTGTAAATACGCACGAATGCTCCTTCGCTCTGTTGATACTTCGGTTTCGAGGGATTTGCCCTCGGTTTCGAGAGATAGATATCTCGAGATGAATATCTCATTTTTGAGATAGACACCTCGAGCAATATTGTCTCACAGCGACCGTTGCTTTGGACGCCCCATCTCAATTTGGATTTGCACGGATTACACGAAATATACAAGATCCGGACCACACTGTAATGAGTGCGATCCGGATCTTATCCGTAATCTTCAGTTGTTATCTTCAGTTATGACTCTCAGATTTCCAGAATTCTTAGAATTTCAGAATTCTTCCGATTTCCATCTTCAGATTCCCAGATTTTTCAGCGGCTGATCTTGGCGGTCTTGACGATCATCGCGATTGCGGCCAGCATGGCGATCGCAAGTGCGGCGATGGTGATCGCGGCACCGGTGTTGCCGAGCACACCGGACTTCGGATTGTTGCTCACCTTGCCGGAAGCGATCACGTCATTCTTACCGTCACCCGGCTTCTCATCTGAGGAATCGCGGGCCGGAGCTTGGAAGTCGACGGTCACGGTCTTGCCGGACTGGCGGCCGGTGACGGTGAGCTTGTATTCGGAACCTTCGGTGACGCCGTCCAGCGCGATCGGAGTGGTCTGTGCGGTCTTGACGCGCACTCCGGAGAGCGGAGTGGAAGAATCGGACGCGGCTACGGTCGTACCGTTTTTGTCCTTCAGCTCGTAGCTGAGCACAGCGTCGCCGTTGAAGCCGTCGACGTCCGCGGTGAACTTGCCGTCGGCAGCAGAGACCTTCACAGTGCCGTTGTCAGACAGTGCCTTCTGCGATTCGGCGGAAGTGGCCAGGCCCAAGGCGCCGGCGATCGTGTAGAAGTTGTCGGTCTGGTCGGTCAGGCCGATGACGCGCTGTGCGCCAGGGCCGGAAGCGGCGATGCGCAGCTGGGTGCCGGTGTGCTCCATGTCGCCGCCGTTGTAGCCGCCGTCGGTGTCGCGGGAATCTTCCTGCGCGGTGCCGTAGGAGACGACCATATTGTTGCCGTCAGCGGTCTTGAGCACGGTGGAGAGTGCGTAGGCCGGCTGAGCGTTGAGGATCTGGGAAGTGTGGGCGTGGTCGGCGGTGACGATCACGAGCGTGTTCGAAAGATCCACGTTCTGCATGGCGTAGGCGATGGCCTGATCGAAATCGTCGGTTTCACCGATCTGGCCGCAAGCGTTGCCAGCGTGGTCCTGCTTGTCGATGGAAGCGCCCTCAACCTGCAGGAAGTAGCCATTCGCGTCGCTGGCCGGGTTGGCTTCGAGCAGATCGAGCGCCTTCTTGGTCATGTCCTTGAGCGAGGAGCCCTGGTTGCCGAGCCAGCCGGCGTTCGGGGTGCACACGGTCGGGTTGGCGTCCTTGGCCGGATCCTTGGCGGTGGCCTTGGACGGGTTGAACTTGGTCGGCATGTTGCCGTCGCTCATCAGGGCGAGCACTGGCTGGCCGTCCTTGTACTGCAGCGCGTTCATGGCAGCCGGATCGTTCTCGACGGCCTGGAAGCCCATTTCCTTGGCCTGCTCCCACACGGTCTTGCCCTTGTATTCACCGCCCTGCACGGTCTGACGGAAGTACTTGGAACCACCGCCGATGGTTACGTCGGCGCGGGTGTCGAGCAGCTGCTCGGAGATGGAGCCGATGCCGCCGTTTTCCTTAAGCTGGTTGATGAGGCACTGCTTGGAGGCATTGTTGGACGTGCCGTCGGTCTTGCCCTGTGGGCCGTAGCAGGCACGTTCGGACGAATGCGATTCCAGCACGGCCGGGGTAGCATCCTGGATTTCGGCGGTGGTCACATTTCCGGTGGCTTTGCCGGCCGCCTTGGCCAGCTCGAAGAGGTTCAGCTGCGGATTGCCGTAAATATCAACGTCAACGGCGTTGTTGTAGGTCTTGGTGCCGGTTGCCCATGCGGAGCCGGATGCGGAGGAATCGGTCACTGCGGTGAGCTTGCCCGGGTTCGGGTTGGCGTTGAGGCTGCCGTCGGAGTTCTTGCCGACTGCGCTGTCGCCGCTGTTGCCGCCCAGCGAGAAGGTGGTGTACTGGCCGGTGCCGGCGTTGGTGTCGCCGAGTTCTGCCGACTGGCCGACTGCATCGAGGCCTTCGAAGTGGCCGTTCGCACCCTTGAGATAATCGCGGGCGACGGTGATTTCGGAATCGCCCATGCCGTCACCGATGAACAGGATGACGTTCTTGGCGTTGCCGTTGCCGATGGCAGCAATGCGCTGTGCGCCGCCATGCTGAGCCAGTTCCGCAACGGACTTGCCGTTCAGGTTGTAGGTGGTGGTTTCGTCAGCGAGCGCCGGTGCCGCGAGTGCGCCGAGCGTTGCAACGGAAGCGATTGCTGCAATCGCTCCCTTGAGAGCCTTTCGATTGCTCATCTTGTTCTTCTTTCTTCAGCCTGTGCTGTATTGCGATTCCCACGCTAGGTTCCGCAAACCAACTTCCGAGGCGTTTTAGACGAACACAATATGAACTCTCGTCTTCACAAAGTGAACACTTATCTCAAATCCTCTTTCCGTCAACCATCATCCCCAATACCCCCTAAATGCTGAATTATGACTCATGCTTTTCCCGCATGAAGTGCAAACGGTCAGGCAGAGGCGCGGGCGGAACGAGTGGCCTTGACAGCTACGAAGAAGCTGCGGATCAGGAGCACGCACAGGTAGATGGCGAACATGATCGAGCCGACGCGGGGCGACACCGCGCCCGCAATCCATGTGCCGAATGGCGCGGTAACGGCAGCTACCAAGCCAATAATCAGCGCGGCCTTCACATGCACCAGCCTTCGTTTCAGGTTTGCCACGCTCGTCGTGATCGAGTTCGGGAACATGGCCAGCAGCGACGTGCCTCGCGCAATCAGATCGGAAGCGCCGAACAGCATCGATAGCGCGGGCACGGCGAGCGCCCCGCCGCCAATCCCCAGCAGTCCCGCCAATATGCCAATCACCACGCCCAGCAGCGCCAGGCAAACTCCGGTCAGCGCACTCATCGCAATGTGCTGGTCGCGCGACGGCACAAAACTTATCTGGTTCACCACCACAAACACGAGAAACACTACGAAAATCCATCGCAGCACAAGTTCCGGCAAACGCGAAAGCAGCCAGCTGCCAATCTGCCCGCCCACAAACATGCCGCAAAACAGCAGCAGCGCGGCGAGCCAGTCCACGTTTCCGCAAGTCGCGTACGAAATGACGCCGGAAATCGAGGTCGGTACGATCGCAAGCATTGACGTCGCCGCCGCATTGCGTTGTGTCAGTCCGAGCCATACCAGCGCAGGCACGATCACCGTGCCGCCGCCGATGCCGAACATGCCTGAAAGCAGTCCTACTGCCACGCCGACGATCACCAGCACTACAATGCCTCGCGCGGATTCGTCGAGCCCCACAGGATCCGCACCAAATAGCCGATCCGCTTTCTCGCCGAATTTCCCGCTCGGCTGCACACTCGATCGCACACTTTCTTCAGCGCGTTCAACACTTTCAGCATTCGAAATATTGGAAATATCCGATTTCTTCATCTCTCCCCTACCATCGCACTTTCTTCATCTTGCGATAATTGCGATAGTACATTCCCGCACATCGCAGCGTCGCAAGACCGGCAGAATACGAGAAGGAAGAAGAGAAACTACGCCCGTCTGCCGGACGAGTGGCGCCCGGCAGCCACGCGATCGGCTTTCACGATGCGCCCGCGCCGCCACAGCCGTGCCAGCCATACGCACGCGAATCCAATGATCGACACGAGCAGCCCAATCACAAGAGCCGCCACAGCCGTCATATACCCCGGCTCGTCGTACGTGGTCGCGTCCGGCACTTTCGGATTCGGTATGCGATGCCCGCGCACGAGCAGCCTGTGCGAGTTCACCCCGTATGGCGTGCATGTGATCAGCGTCGCGTAGTCTTTGCCGGATTCGATGTTGAGTTTGCTGATGTCGCTCGGCAGCACTACGGAAATTTGGTCAACCTGGTACGTGTAGGTTTCGTCGAGCACGTGGAATGCGAACGTGTCGCCTTTTTGCAGTTCGTCGAGACCGGTGAGCAGTTTCGCGCTGGGCAGTCCGGTATGCCCGGAAATCACCGCATGCGTGGTTTCGCCGCCTACGGGCAGTGACGTTCCCGCCAAATGCCCTGCCGCGATTTGCAGCACGCCTTCGCTGGTGCCATGGTAGACGGGCAGTTTCACTTTGATGCGCGGTATGGTCACGTATCCCATGATGCCGGTACCGGTTATGTCGAGCGTGTTTTCGTATGTTTGCCGCTGTTCGTCGGTAAGGTGCCAGCGGTCGCCGTTCGCCGCGAGCGCCTCGTTGTAGGCGTGCGCCGCGTCGAGCATGTGCTGTTTTTCTTCGCCGGAGAGATCTTCGGTTTGTTCCACGTAGCTTGCCACGGCGTACGACTGGTGCATGCGGTTCCACCAGTCGCTGAATGTTGGGTATGCGATGAGGCAGATCGCGCCGATCATGAATATTGCGGATATTGCGATTAATACGTCGAGCAGCGCGTTCGACTTTTTCTTCGGTTTCTTCGATTGTTCTGCAGTTTTTGAAGATTTTGAAGTTTTCAAAGATTCAGATGATTCTGAAGATTCAGCAGTTCCCGCAGATTCAGAAACTTCCGAAATTTCAAAAGATTCAAAAAACTCTGCAGAGGTATCACCGGCATTTCGGCGCGCTTCAGCGTCCGGTTCTCCCGATTCGCTTCCGTTATACCGCCGTTTCACGCTACTGCTTGCCTTCCCGCTTTCTCGCGATCCTCACTACGCCTAAGAGTACCAATGCTGCGGCGCAGATGGCGGCTGCCATCCAGGCCACGCTCTGTACCGCCGAGCCGGTGTGTGCGGGCGGGGTTTCGGGTGGCGTGTGCGTGTTGGTGATGGTGGTGGTGTCGCCTTCCACGTCAGAGAGGGTGGTGTACCCGCTGGGTACGGAAGCTTCGACCACCGCCCACTGGTGTGCGGAGGAAAGTCCCGTCCACGAATGTGCCCACTTGTTGGAATCGTTGAGTTTCACTTCTTCGAATACCACGCCGTCACGCAATAATTTCACGGTGATGGCTTCGGGACGCTTGCCGTCGGAGTCGTTGCGATCGTTCCACACTTTGCGCACGGTGCGTTCCAGGGTCGGCTTGAGTTGGGTGGAGCATTCGGTTTTTGGCTCGATGGCGAGTTCGCGTGATCCGTTGGAGACGCCGTCTTGCGGCATGGCGACGAGCATGTTGGCGGAAGCGCACTGCCAGTAGGAGTCTTCGTCGGCCGTTCCGCCAACAGCAGCCGCGCCAGCAGCGCCTTCGACTTTCACGCTATCGGACACGACCAGATACAGCCCGTCTTCCACGCCGGCGAACGTGAGTCGCCCGGCTTTGTCGGTTTCGCCCGAGTCCACGGCTGCGGATTCGCTTGCCCCGTTCGCCGCGATGAGTCCGGCGAGCGTGTTGGCCACGTCACGGTACACTTGCGCGTCATATCCGGTTACTTTCGACCAGTCGATCGGGTATGCGGTGGAGTCGGTGAATGGTGCGACGGGTTCGAAGTTTGCGCCGGACGAGACTTGCCCGACTTTGTATAGGCGGAAGGTTGCTCCCGGAATGGCGAAGTCGCCCGTTCCAGCGGCTCCAGAATCGGAAGCGCCTCCCGCATTAGAGTCAGCCCCGTCATTGCTTTTGTGTTGATACGTAATGGCGATGCTGCCGCTGGCAGAGTCTGTTGGCGCCGCAACCGCATCGCGAGTGGTGAGTGCACAGATTGCGGCGGCACATGCGACGGCAGCTGCGCAGCATGTTGCGACGATGCGGCTTGCGATCGTGTGTTCCTTCATTGCCAGCCCCTCTTCTGTGGTTCTTTCTATGAAAACTAGAAATATCAAGTCGCCCCCAACTTGCGACTTGGAAAAATTAGGGAGTCAGGCTGAATTCTCGTTAGTTTAGGCAGTTTACAAGGGATTTGAGGCAATCCAGCCTGACATATGTGGGTTCAGTTATTATTCAATTATTTTTAAATTATGTTGATTGTGATGATTCCGCTGTTGCCATGCGGAGGTAAGTGCATGGCAACAGCGGTTTCATGTGTAGTTATTTTCAGTTATGGTTTTTGATTTTCAGTTATGTTGACTGTGATCTGTGAGATCAGGCGTTGCGGCGACGCAGTGCCATGACCAGGGTTGCGCCAGCGAGCACGAACACTGCCGCACCAGCCACATACAGCATCACCGTACCCATGCCACCAGTGGACGGCAGCGCGGAACCCTTGGTGTTGACGATATCCGCGGAAGCGGTGCCCTCAGTGTTCTCGATCTTGTTATCAGTCAGACCGGTGATTTCGAACTTGGTCAGTTCCGGCTTATCGGATTCAACGCTATGCATAGCGGAAATGGTGAATTCCTTCGGAGCAATCGGAGTGTAGCCAGCCGGAGCCTTGGTTTCGGTCAGACGGTAGGTACCATCATCCACGCGCTGGAACTTGGAGGTATAGCTGGTTCCGTTCTGAGTAGCTTCAAGCTCAGCGACCGTGACCCACTCGCCATTGGAGTTCTTCTTCTCGAGCAGGAAGGTAGCGCCTTCCAGCGCAACGCTGTCCTTGTCGACCTTGTTGATGTCAACTTCGTAGGTGAAGACGATGACCTTGTCCTCAGGGGTCTTGCCAGTGCCTTCGCCCTCGGCCTCCGGGTTGTTCTCGTACTCAAGGTAGGCACGGTTCGGGTTGCCCTCCGCGCCGATCTTGGACTGCTCGTTCAGCTGGCCGTAGTACTCGACAACGATCTTCGTGTTCTCATTGATGGTGATTGCAGTGCCTTTGGCATCCTCGGCAAGCTTCAAATCAGCGAACTTGACGTTGAAGGTCTCCTTGTTAGCAAGGCCAGTGGTCACGACATCGTAGCCCGTCTTGATCTCGGTCTTGGTCTCACCGTTCACCGCATAGACCTTGACCGGGTGATCCTTATCGTTCACGAAGGTCAGACCCTCCGACATCGTATCGTGGAAGGTGTAAGCGTAGGTCGTGTAGGCGGCGATGTTCTTCGGCATGGTGCCGGTCAGCTGGAACGGCACATAGTCGTTCACATCGTAATCGGCGGAATCCTGCCAGTCGGTCTTATTGCCGGTGGAGTCGTTGACATCCTTGACCTTCTTGGTCAGTTTCGGCACGTCACGCTTAAGCGTCACGGTCAGACCATTTTCACCAGCGTAGGCGGTGCTCACCACGGCCACGGAGTAGGCGTTGTCACTTGCAGCATTGGTCTGGATGATCATGTAGTAACCAGCCTGAATGTCGCTCACCGTAGCGGAAGTTGCACCTTCAGCCACAGTTGCAGTGTAATCAGCTGCGACTGCAGGGGTCTTGTCCTTGAGGTAATTGGTGTAGAAGATCTTCGCCCACTGATCCATATCACCGAAGCTGGTGATATCACCGGTAGAAGAATTGCCGTTCTTCTTGGCGCCCAGGAAATCGGTGACCGTCTTGGTAGCGGTTTCGATGGTAGCGGCATCGGCGACGTTGGCGTCCTTCTTCAGGCCATCGGTAATCGTCTTGGCGGTAGCTGCCACACCGGAATCAGCCGGAGCAGCGTCACGAGTATCGGTACGCAGGTAGTATGCGACCGCGTCTGCATCGCCAGTAGCGTTGAGCAGTCGGTAGATGTTGAACGTATCGCCTGCGGAAGCTCCGTTGATGGTCAGCTTGGTGGTGCCGCCAGCAGTTTGGGCTGCAGTGGCGCTGGCTGCGCCGGCGAAACCGGCGATGGCCATTGCTGCGGTGGCTGCCACAGCTACGAGGCCTTTGAGAACCTTATTCATTGTTCTCCCTTTCTTTCCTTTTTTCATAAACTTGTTGAAATCTTCGTTGTTTTCCAACGTTTTCAATTATTTTTCAGTTATTGAGTTATTGCCCAGAAGGCAGTGGTCGTTTGTTTTACGGACCATCCCCTCCTCTTCTAGACGTGTTCATTGCCGACGCCTCCTGACTTTCAGGGCCAGTCCGGCCGTCGCAACAGATGCCATGGCCACAAGCAATCCCGTAGCCAAAGTCTTCATATTCCCGTCGCCGCCCGTCCCCGGCAACACCACCCCCGGCTGATTCTTAATATTGCCGAGCTGGGCTTCAAGCACAACCGTCGAATCCTTTGGACCGATGGTGAACTTGTGTGCGGTAGTGTCTAGGTTGTATCCGTCGGGAGCCACGGTTTCCACGAGTTCATACTCGCCCCACTTCAGGCCCGCCAACTTGAACTGGCCTGCGGTAGCGTCGGAATCATATGGATCGCCGGCGTTGACCGGAGTGCACGTAGCATCGCAATCCGTGATGTTCCAGGTTTCGGCGGAATTCAAGGCTGCGAATGCCGTCCCGTTCCACACGCTCACACGCTTCAGCGTCCACTGCGATCCGGAAAGCTTCGTGCTTGTGCCCGCCGCAACCTTCGCCCACGTTACGGAGCCGGTTTCACGATTGTTGTACACGGTTTCCGCAGTCGCATTGGACTTCTCAGCACTATCGACGATCGTAAGGTGAATTTCTTCGCTCACCGAATTCGCGTCGATTACAAACGCGTACGTCGTGTTATTGGCGGCGAAGCCGTCACGCTTCTGCTCCTTCAGCGTGTACACGCCCCACGGAAGCCCCTCAAACCTGAACTTACCGGCAGTGGAATCCTTGTCGGCATACACGCCATCGCCACCGTTGTCGGTCAACGTATGCGTATAGTCATCGCCCGACACAGCAACCATGGAAGCCGTTTCAGCATTCCAAGCCTGAGTCTGGGTCAGCGTCCAACTCGTGCCTCCAAGCAACGAATCATCGTTGGTTG
>OIAH01000571.1_pt1 | contig 14538 bp, 10 predicted proteins | sample 1580711 | NCBI WGS metagenome assembly OIAH01 (sample SAMEA3882556, study PRJEB24775) | human gut metagenome | biome: human-associated habitat; feature: intestine environment; material: feces | place: Netherlands | collected 2009/2010
AAGCCTCCGGACTTGAAGAAGTTCCGGAGGCTTTTTTTTTGCATCCACGTGTGAAATATGACCTCTACTATTGCTCATCTCCCAATTATGGATTACTTTTGCCCATAACCTAAAAATAATACGTCAATGGATACATTATTACCATTTGCATTACTATGCTTTACTTCTTTTTTCACATTAACCAACCCGTTGGGAACCATGCCTGTATTTTTGACTATGACTAAAGGAATGGATGATGAAGAACGGCGTCATATTGTGAAACGTGCTACTATCATTTCCTTTATTACACTTCTGGCTTTTACTTTTTCCGGGCAATTTTTATTCAAATTCTTTGGAATATCGACCAATGGCTTTCGTATTGCTGCCGGTTTTATTATTTTGAAGATTGGGTATGATATGTTGCAGGCACGTTTTACTAATACGAAGTTGAAAGATGAAGAAATTAAAACGTATGCCAATGATATTTCAATTACCCCATTATCTATTCCTATGCTTTGCGGTCCCGGTGCTATAGCTAACGGAATAATGTTAATGGATGATGCAAATACTTGGACCATGAAGGGAATTCTGATCGGAATAATTGGTTTGATTTATTTTATCACTTATCTTATATTGCGGGCGTCTACTCGGTTGGTTTCTATTCTTGGCGAAACTGGAAATAATGTAATGATGCGTTTGATGGGACTTATTTTGATGGTAATAGCTGTGGAATGTTTCGTTAGCGGACTTCGTCCGATATTAATTGATATTATCCAATCAAGTAGGGTTTAACCAACGAAAGAATGTGCTGAAAGTAGAATATGATTATTTAATTCACTTTGAGCACATTCTTTGTATCTGGGTGCTGGTTATTAGTCAAATTCAACTAATATACGGAATACTTTTCCGGGGGCTTTCGCCCACTCTTCCATAGCTTGTAGTGCGGTTTCGGGTTTGGCTACTTTGCTGATTAATTCATCCTTTGGACAAGTACCTTGCTCCATATAGCGGATAACTGCCCTGAAATCTGCGGGTAGTGCATTACGAGAACCTCGGATATCAAGCTCTTTCTGTACAAAATATTTAGTCTGAAAAGACACCTCTGATTTTGCATAACCTATGCATACGACCCTTCCGGTAAATCCAACTTCATTGACTGCCATGACATAGGTTGCAGGGCTGCCGACAGCTTCGATGACCACATCAGGACCAAATCCTTCTGTAATCTTTGTCAAGCGTTCGTGTACATTCTCTGTCATGGAGTTGATGGTGTGGTGAGCGCCTACCCGTTTGGCTAGTTCCAATTTTTCATCGTCCAAATCTACGGCAATAACGGTAGCTCCACGAAGAGTTGAACGTACAATAGCACCCATACCGATCATTCCGCAGCCAATAATCATAACTGTATCGATGTCTGTAACTTGCGCTCGTGAAACTGCATGGAAACCTACACTCATTGGTTCGATTAGTGCACAATCACGAGGAGAAATATGGCTTGCCGGGATTATTTTGTTCCAAGGCAGTGCGATATATTCACACATGGTACCATTACGCTGTACTCCCAGGGTTTCGTTATGTTCGCAGGCATTTACTCTGCCGTTACGGCATGAAGCACATTTTCCGCAATTGGTATAAGGATTGACTGTGACGCTCATACCCGGTTTTAATGATTCTGGTACATCCTTGCCTATGGCTTCAATAATAGCTCCTACTTCGTGTCCCGGAATGACAGGTAGTTTTACCATTGGATTACGTCCTAAAAATGTATTCAGGTCCGAGCCGCAAAAGCCTACATATTTAATTTTTACAAGAACTTCTCCCGGTTTAAGAGCGGGTTTCTCAATGTCTACTACCTTCATCTCGGAAGGAGCAGTAATTTGAATTGCTTTCATCTTCTGTTTATTTTTATAAGTTTTTAATCAATTACTTTGTATCCTTTCCAACCATAGTAGGCACAAAACAGGAAACAAATCATAGGAATAGCATAAGCTATATAATAAATGTGTTCGTTCAGATGCATCACATAAGCAGTGAGTTGGGGCAAGCAAGCATTTCCAACGATGGCCATAACTAGAAATGCCGAGCCGCTTTTTGTGTTGCTGCCTAAATCAGTCAAAGCAAGCGAGAACTGAGTGGGATACATGATAGACATGAAAAAAGAAATGCCCAGCATGGCATAAAGACCTGTCCAACCACCAAAACAAACCACAACAATACATAACAAGACATTAATCAGCGCATATACCAAGAGCATGTCTTGTGGACGGAATTTTACCATGAGTAGTGTGCCTGTCCATCTTCCTGCCAAAAAAGCCAGCATATAAAGGCCGAAAAAGGTGGTGGCTGTATTTTCAGGTAGTTCTGCATAGGTACAACAGTAGACTAGAAATAAACTGTTAATGGCTGTCTGACCACCATTGTAGAAGAATTGTGCAATGACTCCCCAACGAAGGTGAGAACGTTTTAAGACTCCGAAATCAATTAATTTTTCTCCTTTATATTCTACTCCTTCCATCGTATTTCCTTCTTTGATTTTAGGTAATTTGGAGAAGATAAAGATGATGGCAATAACAATGAGTAACATAGCTAGCAGCAGATAAGGAAGTTTCATGGCGTCTGTTTCTGTTTGAATGTAACCTTCCCAGCCACCGGGAAAAGAAGTGGGCAGGGTGTCGCGGGTATAGTGGTTGCCACTCAGAATCAGTTTGCTGAGAAACATGGCAGCTATAAAAGCTCCCAGCCCATTGAATGATTGTGCCAGATTCAATCGACGGGGCGCACTTTTCGGATCTCCCAAAGCAGTTACATAAGGATTGGCTGCCGTTTCTAAAAAACACATTCCGGTGGCAATGATAAAGAATATGCATAGATATGCCCAATATTCTTTCAGCATAGCAGCGGGGAAGAACAGTAACCCACCACATGCTGCCAGTAATAACCCGAAAATAATTCCCGATTTGTAGCTGTATTTTTTCATGAACATAGCGATGGGAATGGGACAGATGAAATAGGCAAGCCAGTAGGCTGTTTCTGTGAATGATGCTTCGAAAGCGTTTAACTCACAGGTTTTCATCAGCTGTCTTATCATAGTAGGTAGTAGATTGCTGCTGATAGCCCATAGGAAAAACAGGCAGAATATGAGCATCAATGGTACATAATAGTTCTTATTTTTCATGGTATGGATTTATAAGTGTCAGTTGATTATTCTGACATGTTTTTTATGTAAGGAAGAGATATGAGATTTTTGAAACCATAAAATCTTTCGGCGTTTTTACCTAAAAAAAGTGCTTTCTCTTCTTGTGTCATTTCAGTCGTTTTAAGGATGAAATCGTAAGACATCTTGTAAGTAATGGCCGTAATGGTCCGAGGGTAATCCGATCCCCACATCAGTTTGTCCATACCTACCAGATCTGCTGCTTCTTTAATGGCTTTGACCGCTCCGTGAAACGGATAGAATTCACTGTTGAACAACCAGGTAATGCCTCCTGACTCTATCATGACATGGGTATGCCGGGCCAGTTTTATTTGTTCCTGCCAATGAGGAGTTGTAACCATACCGAAATGTCCGATAGCGATTCGAAGCTGCGGATATTCCTGAATGATTTCTTTCATTTCCTGTACTTGTGTATCCCCATCGGCTAAATCAATGGAAAGGATAATGTCTTTTTCTTGCATGTAATGGAACATTTCCATCATTTCGTCACAGTTCAGCATGACTCTTCCTTCTTTTAGAAAAAGGCGGTGTGCTGGGATTTTTATTGCTTTGAAACCAGAACTTATTAATTCCTTGGCCTGTTGCAGATAACCGGGTTTACGAAATTCGCACATACCGCATACAAAGAAACGGTCTGGGTATTTATGGGACACTTTTGCGAGGTATTCATTTTGGATGCCATCAATAAATTCCTGAGTGACTACGGCAGCCGATACTTGTGCATAGTCCATGTTCGAGAGAAAAACCTCGGCACTATTCCGCCCGTCAATCATAAAGGGCGGAACCATCTGACGTTCTTCTCCCATAAATAACGAACGTCCGTTGGTTAAAGTACGGATAGGCAATCCGTTGACTTCCGTATTTTGCCGTAACCAAAGATGGGAATGTGCATCTATTATGTTAAAATCCATCATTATTTTCCTTTGTATTATGAATTAGCCCAACTGACACGCATTTGTTCTCCGATAATTTCTTGCACTTCCTTTACAAGGTTCCAATCAATGGGCTCTTCGGCATATGTTATATTTTTCAATACATTATCCGGATTGGCCGAACTGAACAAAGTGGTGGCGATACGTGGATTGCTGACAGAATATTGAATAGCCAGTTTCTCTATAGGATAATTTTTGGACAGGCAATGTTGAACAGCTTTCCGACAGGCTTCTACCAGTGATTGGGGGGCCGGATGCCATGCAGGAACCCCACGTTGGGAGAGTAAGCCCATTGAAAGGGGGGAGGCATTGATAATGCCGATATTCTTTGATTCAAAATAATCCAGATAATCAGTCAGTTTCTCGTCATTCAGACAATAATGGCAGAAGTTAAGTACGCTTTCTACTGTTCCCGGTTCCGAGTGATCAATAATCCATTTTAAGTTTTCTAATTGCAAATCTGTGATACCTACATGTCCCACAATACCTTTCTTTTTAAGTTCTACCAGTGCAGGTAATGTTTCGTTGACTACCTGATTCATGTCTGAAAACTCTACATCGTGTACATTAATCAGATCGATATATTCAATGTGGAGTCTTTCCAAGCTTTCATAAACGCTTTCCGTTGCACGTTTTCCGGAATAATCCCATGTGTTGACTCCATCTTTTCCATAGCGTCCCACTTTGGTAGAGAGATAATATTTGTCACGTGGGATTTCTTTCAATGCTTTGCCTAATACGGTTTCGGCCTTGTAGTGCCCGTAGTAGGGAGATACATCAATAAAATTCATTCCATTCTCTACTGCTGTGTAAACAGCTTTGATACCCTCTGCTTCGCGGATATCATGAAAAACTCCTCCTAATGAAGATGCGCCGAAACTAAGATTGGAAACCCGCATACCGGTTTTCCCGATTTCATTGTAATTCATAGTTCTATTTATTTTTAGATTTATTTCCGGAATCAAAAATAGAGGAATAACCTTTAGGTATGTGGTGGAAGAGGTTGAAAAAAGTACGTAAACCTTTGCGTAAAAATAATAAGACGGTTACTTTTTATATAGTTCTCTATATTGCTGAGGAGTAACGCCTGTGATTTTTTTGAATAAGCGGCTGAAATAAGAATGGTCTTCATAAGCAAGGAGATAAGCTATGTTTTTTACAGGAATATCCTCTGTAATCAGAATTAATTGGGCTTTCTCTATTTTTTTCTGATTAATATATTGTAGCGGTGTGGTACCGACTTCTTTTTTGAAAAGACGGATAAAATGATCTTTTGAGAGGCATGAGATTGCTGCCAATGAGTCTATATCTACTGTTTTATAGATATTTTTTCGGATGTGGGACAAGACTTTTTGGATACGGTTATCGTTGACTTCCACTTTAGGTTTGGCGTCTTTTAAAAAGCGGGCAATAAGTTGATATACTATACCTCTGGATTCGACTTTGTCACAGAAGGTACGCTGTTTATTTTTAATGATGTTTCTGATTAATGTGGGGTTGTTGTCATAGCTTGTCGGGTCGGATTGAGGAAGCTGCATGGTAGGATTTATTTCACATAACCTTTTAATAAGTGGTAATTCCAGGTTGTCCGCAGGTATTTCTATCGGGAAATTCCAATCTTCCAGAATGCCGGATTCTGATTGATGGTCTTCATATATATGGAGATAATAATGAGTGAAATGAGAATTGCACTGATAACTATGGGTAGTGAATGATGGCACCAGATATAGATGATGTGGTTTTAGTTCCTGTATTCCGTCGGGAAATATTATTTGGGCAGTTCCTTCCATTATATAATAGAGTCTGGTAAAAGGGCTGCTTACGTTTTTCCAGTTCCAGTCTGCATTGTGAATGGCTAGTCCTACATTTAATATAAGTAAATGTAATTGGTCGATTGATTGTGTCATATTCCTTAAGGTATTAGAATGAAAGATTCAGTTTCGTACAAAGTAAGCAAAAGTATATATATAATCCAATGGGAAATCGATATTTTCATATCAAATCACCTGTTTTGGTATTCGTTTTTGAATTATCTCAGGTAAAAGTCGATATTGTCCTACATAATGGCGCATTTGGATAATATAAATTGGTTTCAACTCTGTATATTTGCACTATTGATAATTGAAAAACATATAAAGCAATTATACTATGAAAGCAAAACATTTTCTTTTGGCTTCGGCTTTGTTGCTTTGGGCGGGAGTTTTGGAGGCTCAGACTTACCAGGTACCTGTTTCAGAGAAAAATGAAAAAATGCAGGAAGGAGAGTTCGAACCTACTTGGGAATCATTGCAGAACTATAAAGTTCCTGAATGGTTTAGAAATGCCAAATTTGGTATTTGGGCACATTGGGGACCGCAATGTGTGGAAGGGTCCGGCGACTGGATGGCGCGTTCTCTCTATTTGGAAGGTTCGCGCGAGTATAAGCACCATGTGGAACATTATGGCCATCCCTCTGAAGTGGGCTTCAAGGATATATTGCCTTTGTTTAAAGCCGAGAAATGGGATCCGGACAAATTGGTTTCCTTTTATAAGAAGATTGGTGCCCAGTATTTCTTCGCTTTAGGTAATCACCATGATAATTATGATTTATGGGATAGCCAATATCAGGAATGGAATTCCGTGAATATAGGTCCTAAGAAGGATATATTGGCGGGCTGGGCTGAAGCTGCAAAGAAAAACGGTCTTCCATTTGGTATCAGTTTTCATGCGGATCATGCGTGGAGCTGGTATGAACCGGCTCAACGATACGACCGTCATGGCGAGAAGGCAGGTGTACCCTACGATGGATGTTTGACTAAAGAAGATGGTAAGGGTAAGTGGTGGGAAGGCTACGATCCTCAAAAACTTTATGCACAGAATCACCCGTTAAGCGCTGGAAGTTGGGCTGACGGTATGATTCACCGTCAATGGGCATGGGGAAATGGTGTTTGTATTCCTACTCAAGAATATGTGACAAACTTTTATGATCGTACAATTGATGCAATAAACCGTTATAATCCTGATTTGATTTATTTTGATGTGACTGGTGTACCGTTTTATCCTATCAGTGATGCGGGTTTGAAGATTGCCGCACATTTTTATAATCACAACATGGTTGCTCGTAAGGGGGATTTCAGTGCTGTTATGTTTGGTAAAATTCTTACCGATGAGCAACGTAAAGCTTTGGTATGGGATGTGGAAAGGGGATCTCCCAATAGTATTTATGAAGAGCCATGGCAGACTTGTTCTTGTTTAGGCGGTTGGCATTATGATACCAGATTGGCGGAGAACGGTTGGTATAAGAGTGCTTCCGATGTAGTGAAACTATTAGTGGATGTGATCAGTAAGAACGGGAATTTGTTGCTTAGTGTTCCTCTTCGGGCTGACGGAACTTTTGATGAAAAGGAAGAAGCCATTTTAAATGAATTTGGTGACTGGATGAGTATGAATAAAGAGGCTATTTATGATACACGTCCGTGGAAAGTCTTCGGAGAAGGTCCGATAGCCAATGCTGATATCAAGATTAATGCTCAAGGTTTCAATGAAGGTGCTTACACTAAAGCTACTGCATCTGAAATCCGTTTTACTCAAACCAAGAAATATCTCTATGCTACAGTCCTTGCATGGCCGGAAGAAAAGCAAGTTGTCATTCAATCGCTGGCAACGGGAAGTGAGTTGTATCCTGATAAAATTACTAAAATTGAATTGTTAGGTTATGGAAAGGTATCTTTTACTCGTACAGCGCAAGGAGTTGTTATTGATATGCCTGATGTACAGTTGAATAAGATTGCTCCCGTATTTAAGATAAAGAAGTGAATATAGCATAAAGTAGGTTTATTTATCGGCTTTTTTAGGTCGGTAAGCCCTTGTTATGTCTTGAAAATTAACCCAATAATCAATAGAATAATGAAAAACAGATTAGAATGTATGCAGCCAATAAGATTCTTGGTGGTCTTGTTGATGTGTTGCCTGAGCTATACTACTTGGGCACAGACACAGAGTAATGTCAATGGTTTGGTTACTGATTTTTCCGGTGAGCCGTTAATTGGGGTCAGTATCTTGGTTAAAGGTACTTCCAATGGAACTGTTACTGATTTGGATGGCAAATTTTCTCTGTCTGCTGAAATGGGAAACATGCTCCAGATAAGTTATGTAGGTTATATTTCGCAAGAAGTAAAGGTTGAAAGTGACAAGTTACTTCGTATTATAATGGAAGAAGATACAAAAAAGTTGGAAGAAGTAGTTGTAGTTGGATATGGAACACAGAAAAAGGTGAATTTAACAGGAGCCGTATCTGCTGTTTCAGCTGAAGACTTGGCTAGTAAGCCTGTTATGAGTACTGCTCAAGCACTGGCAGGTTTGGCTCCAGGTTTAAGTGTATTGCAAACTTCAGGTCGTCCCGGACAAGGAGCAACTGTTAAAATTCGTGGAACTGGTACATTTTCAAAAGCTGGAACAGATCCATTGGTCTTGATTGATGGTTTATCAGGTAACATTGATGATGTAGATCCTAATGATATTCAGAGCATTTCTTTTTTGAAAGATGCAGCTTCTGCTTCTATTTATGGTAATCGTGCTGCTAATGGGGTTATCTTGATTGAAACAAAGAAGGGTGCACAAGGTAAAACGACTATTACATATAGTAATTCTTTTGGTTGGCAACGGCCTACGGAATTGCCTGATTTTTTACCATCATGGGAATATGCGGAATATTATAATATGGCTATGCGGAATATGGGTAAGCAGGAAGCTTATTTACCTGAACAGATTCAAAAGTATAGAGATGGATCTGATCCGGATAATTATCCAAATGTAAATCACTTAAAATGGCTGTTGGAATCCGGTTCTGGTTTTCAACACCAACATAATCTTAGCATACAAGGAGGAAATGCTACGACAAGTTATAATTTATCAGTAGGTTATAGAAATCAGGAAGGTATGACGGCAAAAACGTCTAATGAAAGAATGACTGCACTGTTTACTATGAAAAGTGAAATCGCCAAAGGGCTGATGCTTAATTTGAATATTAATGCTTATAATAATAAATATAATGCTCCTAATGGCGAACCACAAAGTATTGATGGAATGATAGGATATGCTGTTCGTCAGGGACCTATTTATGCCGGGCAAAAGTCGGATGGAAGTTTTGGATATCAGGATAATTATAGTCCGGAAGCGTGGTTGGCGAGTGAATCTTTTGTACAGAATGTGAGTAGAAATATAAGTGCTTCCGGACAATTGACATGGAATACTCCTGTAGACGGACTTTCTTTTATAGGTAAAGCTGGGGTGAATTACTGGACTAAATATGATAAAGCGTACCGGGCTGATACTTATTTTGATGATAGTAAGACAGTGGGACCCGCTACTTTAAATGTATGGACTGCAAATAATACGTATACTACTTTTGAAGCATTAGCTACTTATGAAAAACAAATTAAAAATCATACCTTTAAGTTATTGGCGGGTACTTCTGTGGAGCAATCTAATAATAAAGGTTTGGAAGGTTATAGAAATACGTTTCCTAATAATTATTTGTATGAATTAGGTTCTGGAGATAAATCAACAGCTACTAATGATAGTTCATTGGAAGAATATGCGTTGCTTTCTTTTTTCGGGCGTATAAATTATGCATGGAAAGATCGTTATTTATTAGAGGTTAATTTGCGCTATGATGGATCGTCACGTTTTGCGGACGGTCATCGTTGGGGACTTTTCCCCTCAGTTTCTGCAGGGTGGAGAATCTCTGAGGAGGACTTTTGGAAGAATGCGGCAGTTTCAGCTGTAGTTGATAATTTGAAATTGCGTGCTTCCTATGGTGTACTTGGTAATCAAAATATAGGTGTTTATCCTTACCAACAGATTTATGAACTTGGACATGATTATCCTTTTGGAAATCCGGCAACTCTTCAGTCTGGGGCTTACATGAAAACCTATAATAATCCGGAAATTACTTGGGAAAAGACGGCTATAACGGATATTGGTTTAGATTTTAGTTTATTGAATGGACGTTTTAGTGGAACATTGGATTATTTTTATAAATATACTTCGGACATTTTAGCACCTGTTGAGGTGTCTAGTATTATGGGACGTGAAGTCGGACAATCTAATGTTGGAGCTGTTTCGAACGAAGGAATTGAAGTAAATCTGACTTATAACGGACAAATAGGACGTGATTTCCGGTTTAGTATTTCTCCTAATTTTACATGGGTAAGAAATGCAGTTGAGAAATTGGCAAACGGAGCTACCGAAGAAATTAATAATAACAGAATTGTAGGGCAACCGATAGGTATTATATATGGGTATGAAACTGATGGACTGTTTGTAGACCAGGCGGAAGTAGATGCGGCTACCGAACAATTGGTAAGTAAGTCAGGACTGAAACCTGGTTATGTGAAATACAAAGATATTAGTGGTCCTGACGGGGTTCCCGATGGTAAGGTGGATGCGCAATATGATCGTACCGTATTGGGAAGTACTACCCCGAAGTTTTATTATGGTTTGAATCTTTCCACTTCTTATAAAGGTTTTGATTTTTCAGCTTTGTTACAAGGGTTAGGAGGTCATAAGCGTTTGATAGGATCTTATATGGCTTATGCATTCTACAACGGTGGACAGATACAGAGATGGCAGGCTGAATCTTGTTGGAAGGAAGAAAATCCTGATAAATGGGCTGAATATCCTCGATTGGAAACTTTGAATATGAATGACACTAATCTTCAAACTTCTGATTATTGGGTCCGTAATGCTAGTTTCTTACGAGGCAAGAATATACAAATAGGATATACATTCCCAAAAGCATGGACTAAAAAAATAGGTTTGGAAAATGTGCGTGTTTATGTAAGCGGACAAAATCTGTTTTCTTTCAATAGTTTCTATAAAGGTTGGGATCCGGAAAATGAGATAGGAACAGGGGATTCTCCCTCTTATTATCCGGTCAATAGTATTTATTCATTCGGATTTAATTTCAAATTCTAAGTAAATCATTCAATTAAGAATCATTATGAAAAATATATATAATACATTAGGAATGACAAAGGCTTGTTTATGTGCTTTGGCTATATCACTAGTAACAACTGGTTGCTCGGATTTATTAGATAAGGAGCCACCTTCAGCAATTTCTGATGGTAGTTTTTGGACTGGTGAAGGGGATGCCATGTTGGCATTGACAGGATGTTATCGTTTCCAGACTGGTTGGTCGCATGATGATTTTGCTACGCCACAAGGGTTGCTTTATTTGGATTTTGCAGGTGGAAATGGAACAGAAAAGGAAAATTTTTCTACTTTAATGGCTAGTTCCAATACGGTGGCTACTAATGGCAATTTACGTTGGTATTGGGGAAATGCATATACGCAAATAGCTAAGTACAACACTTTTCTAGAGAATATTACGGATTGTCCGATGGAAGAATCTAAAAAAGAACAGTGGTCTGCCGAAGTGAAGTGTTTACGAGCTTATTTCTTTTTAAATTTGGCATTTTATTATAAGGATGTTCCTATGCCTTTGAAAACTCTGTCGGTGGACGAAGCGAATTCTATTTCTCAAACACCTCAGGCTGAAGTCTATTCGCAAGTGGAGAAGGACTTGAAGACTGCTATAGACTTGTTGCCTGTCCAATATTCCTCAGAGGAATATGGCCGGTTTACTAGGGGGGCAGCTAAGGTACTTTTAAGTCGTCTTTACTTAGCGCAAGAGAGATGGGTAGATGCTGCTACTGTTTTACGTAGTGTGATTGATTCGGGAATATATGAATTGGATCGTCGTAATGGAGAGGACAGCTATGAGAAACTTTTTCAAATAGGAGGTGAATATAGCCCTGAGATAATATTTTGTATTATGGGGATAAAGGATTTGTATACTAATTCACGTTATCAATATTTATATCCTGAAGCTGCTTATGGAGGGTGGCATCAGTTCTCACCATATAACGAATTAGTGAAAGAATATTTTTGTGCAGACGGCAAGGATATTAAGACTTCTGAGGTTTATGATGAGAATGATCCTTATGTTAATCGGGATTTGCGTTTGTATGCTTCTATTTTTTTACCTCCTTTGGGAAGTTATGAGGGAACTAAGTATAATGATATAATTTATGATTGCTTTAAGGGAGCTAATACTGCAGATAGCTATAATAAATTTGCCTTATTTAATGGATATTGTCCGAAGAAAGGTTGTGATCCGTCTATAACTAATAATTTAGGTTCTACTCCCACTTATACTCCTATAATGCGTTATGCTGAGGTTCTATTAAGCTATCTGGAAGCGGTAAATGAATCGCAGCCGAATGCAGTAGACCAGAATTTATTGGATTTGACTATCAATGATATACGTGATCGTGTGAAATTGGTTGGAATAAAAAAGACAGACGTAGCAACACAGGAACTTGTTCGTGAAGCGGTTCGTAAAGAAAGACGTGTGGAACTGGCATTCGAGGGGCTTCGATATTATGACGTGTTACGTTGGGGCATTGCCGAGAAAGAACTTAATCATACATTTACCGGAGTAAAATTGTCGGATGATCCTCAAGCTCGTAATTATAGAGGGAGTGGGGCTACTGCTTCTCCGGTGGATGAAAATATGTATTATCAATTTGAGAAACGTACATGGGCACCCCATAACCGATATTTTCCTATTCCTCAAAATGATTTGAATGTAAATAAGAATCTGAAACAGAATGAGGGATATAATTAAGCAGGATTAAGTTTAAGATAAGATGAAAGAAAATGGATATGAAATGAAAAGATATGGCTATCCGGTAAAGAGATATTGTCAGACAATGGATTTGAAGGATGATCCGGAGCTGATAGAGAAGTATCGGGAGTGCCACAGTAAGGAGAAGTCGTGGCGGGAGATCAGAGAGGGGATCCGTTCAGTTGGTATTTTAGAAATGGAAATATATATATGCGGTAATCGATTGTTCATGATTGTCGAAACTCCTATTGATTTTGATTGGGAATCTGCTATGGCTAAACTTGCGACTTTACCCCGACAGCAGGAATGGGAAGATTTTGTATCGGTATTCCAACAATGCAGGAAAGGGGAACTTGCTAAAGAAAAATGGAGTATGATGGAGCGTATGTTCTATCTATATGAATAATTTGAAAAGAGAGGGAACTGATGAAGTATTCTCTTTTTCCTCAAAATATAATAGAAGGCATATTGAATAATTTAGTGATTAAAAGATTGTACAATGGCGTGGGATAGAAAAAGAAATGCTTGTTTTATCAATACCCATTGCTTATCATCGGAAAGCCAATAAGTTGATAAAAGTGGGTGATTGGTAGTGTTATCAATACTGAAATTTTTGAGCCTTCGTTTCTTCAGGTATAGACAAAAACCCTCGAAATTATCTAATTTCGAGGGTTTTTGTCTGTTTCTATATGGAATGTTGTGCGCGTGATAGGACTCGAACCTACACGTCTCACGACACCAGATCCTAAGTCTGGCGCGGCTACCAATTACGCCACACGCGCGAATTGCTTTCGGTAAGCGGGTGCAAAGATAAGGAATATTTCTTAAGTACCAAAGATTTTTAGGAAATTATTCTTTGTGGTTATGTAAATATTCACGTGCAGCCTCAATAATTGTATCCACATTGCGTTGCATATCCTCTGAGGTCATATTGACTTTGATGTCCGGATCTATACCAAATTCCAGATGTTGCATATTCGCATCGTACATTGGACTGGCCGAGAAGCGGACAGACCAGCCATTGGGCAGTTCAGAAGAGAAGGGCAGACCAGAACCGCCACCTGTTTTGTCACCGATGATGGTTACTTTGGGTAGTATTTTCATTCTGTTCACAAAATCATTAGTGGCGCTGAAAGAGCGGCGGTTAGTCAGCACTACCGCCTGTTTTTGCCAGCGTACACGGTCTAGTGACGGTTCCAGCCAAACTGCTTTGGGAGTGGAGAAGTCATTGTGCCCCGGTCCGGTTTTATGGGACATATAGCCTACCAACACTTTTTCATTCGTGAAACGTGCGGCTAATTTCTCGGCTGTGGTAAGGTTACCACCGGAATTGTTTCGCACATCAATAATCAATCCATCGCAAATAGCCAGCTTGTTTAGAATCTCGTCCAGATTTCCTTCGCCGATACCTGATTGGAAACTGCCACAATAAATATAGGCTATGTTATCCTCGAATACCTGATACTTCATGCCTGAGGATTGGGCATAGTCCTTACCTAGATAGACACGTTGGATGCTGTCGCTGAAATTGGCCGGATAGCTGTCAAACCATTCACGATATTGGGAGTACTCCAGTTTGGAAGACAGATTTACGTGTCCGTCACGCAACTCGTTCAGCATATCTGCCAGAACTTCGAATAACTGTTCATTATTCATGCCTTTTGATATTCTCTGTTTGTACTGGCTATATATTTCATTCCAGTCCAATCCGTATTCCTGCTTTTTATAGTCAAGGAAACAAT
>OIAH01000582.1_pt1 | contig 14435 bp, 9 predicted proteins | sample 1580711 | NCBI WGS metagenome assembly OIAH01 (sample SAMEA3882556, study PRJEB24775) | human gut metagenome | biome: human-associated habitat; feature: intestine environment; material: feces | place: Netherlands | collected 2009/2010
AACGCCGCCACTCCCGTTGCCCACCCCGTATTGAAGAACCTCATCCTCGTCGGCAACGGCGGCAGCAAGCAAGGCATCCGTCTGCGTGCCGGCACGGAAGTGGAAATAGACAACGCCAAGGTATGCGGCAAAGGCCAGCCCCTGACCGTGGAAACCGCCCTTACCGAAAACGCCCTGAAGAACGGCACCTCCAAGCTGACCAACATCACCCTCACCTCCGAGCTGAGCAGCAAAGAAGGCATCTACACCCATGCCGACTTCATCGCCGTGACAAGCAACAAGGTGGACGCCAACCTGAGCTACAGCTCTTTCGAGGACATCAGGAAAGAATGCAGCTGGATGAACGGAAGCTGGGTGAAGTAAAAAAAAGAAGCACTCGCAAGGCTATAAAAAAACACACAACTTCTTCAACAGCGTGCCCCTCGAATGCCTTCCGGCTTCAAGGGGTACGCGCTGTTTCAAGAAAGAAACTAAAAGTACCGTTTACTTCTTCTTCAGCTCCTTCTTCAATTCCTGAACCTGAAAGCTGAACAAGTCCAGATGACGGCAAACGCGCTGCATGAAACTGCCTGCCGCCCTGAAGCAGATACGCGAAATGCGCACTTTATCTGCCGTACAGTCCTCTATCCGTTCCACCGGTTCGCTGGTGATGGAGGGAAAAAAGTTTCCAAGTCCCTTGATGTTCACCGTGCGTCCACTGGCCAGATAGTCCGCTATAATATCCGGCAGTTGCACCAGCACGGACTGGGCATCGCCCACCTGCAGGGAGCTGACAAAAGCCAGCCTCTTGGCCAGTTCGTCATTGCTCACCGGTTCCGGCTGAAGCACTTTTGACGCCGCGTAGTAGCGCACCACTTCCTTGTCTCCACTCTTGTCCACCTTCTTGCGGACCACATAATTCATTGACATACCAATCTTTCTTTATAATTAGGTTCGTAAAAAACGAAAGATATTCCCGCCCGACGCGAGGCACACCTACAACTTGCATACACAAAGCCTATACCTTACGGTAAAGACTCCGTGACCGAATACCTTTCACTATATGACTGAATACCTAAAACACCCGGATGTATTGCCCCAAAACATGGGGATGTTTTCACCCAAAACACCCGGATGTAATACCCCAAAACATGGGGATGTTTTGGGAGAAAAGATGGGGATGTTCTGACCTTTCAGTATAGGGTTCAAAGGTAATGACTCCCTATGAGAAATACAATAGATATAGGCCTTTTTGATGGTCGGAATCAAGCTCCTTTTTCTTCGGAAGCAGCAGGCAGTACCCGCTGGAAATCTCTGCCGGACGGAGACTGGAATACCTGCAAATCGAATTCGGGGATGATTGCCAGCACATGGTCGAACACATCCGCCTGCACCCCTTCATAGGGCACCCAATCCTTCAGCGCACAGAAGAAATAAAGTTCTATCGGGATACCGCGGTCGGTAGGCTGGAGTTGGCGCACCATGCAGGTCAGTTCCTGATTTACGTCGGGAAGACTTTTCAAATAAGCCGTCAGATACGCCCGGAACACCCCCAGATTGGTCTGGCGGCGTCCGTTGACGAGGATGGAGTTATCGATGCCGTTTTCCACATTGTACTTTTCAATCACTTCCTCCGTCTGCTCCACATAATCTTTCAGTAGCTGTATCTTGCGATATTTTGCCAGCATCTCCGGGGTACAGAAACGGACGCTGGTCATGTCGATATTGATGCTGCGCTTCACTCGCCGCCCACCGCTCTCGCGCATGCCGCGCCAGTTCTGGAAGGAGTCGCTGACAAGCAGATAAGGAGGGATGGTGGTAATGGTATTGTCCCAGTTGCGCACTTTCACGGTGTTCAGTGTCACTTCTATCACCGTGCCGTCGGCGCCATACTTGGGCATGGCAATCCAATCGCCCACCTTCAGCATGTCGTTGGCCGAAAGCTGCACACCGGAGACAAAGCCCATAATGGAATCCTTGAATACCAGCATCAGGATGGCTGCCGAAGCACCCAATCCGGCAAGCAGCGAAAGCGGGTCGCGGCCTATCAGTTCGCCCACGACCACAATGCCGCCCACCAGCCATAGGATGACTTGCATGGTTTGCAACATCCCCTTTAAAGGGCGGTCACGAAATTGCTCCTTCTCACTGTATACACTGTAAACAGCCTTCAGGAACGAGTTAACGAAACTCAGGAAAGTAATGATGATGTAAATAAGGCAGATACGCCGGATGAAATCCATTGCCGATGAACCGACTTCGACAAATGCCAATGGAACAAACAGATAGATGATAACGGGAGCCACCATGCGGCTGAGGTGCACCATCACTTTACGGTCGAATACGATGTCGTCCCACGTAGCCTTGGTCTTCTTCACCAGTTGTGCCACTACCTTCAGCAGGATTTTCCGGCATAGGGCATCCGCCAGAAAAGCAACGGCAAGTATCAGTGCAAAGGCTATGAACTGGTCGAACATGTCGGCACGGGAAGGGGATATGCCCCACCCGATTAAAAGGTCGTCTATCTTCTTCAATATCTCCATAATCGTATGTTTATCATAACGGCAATCTTATCTACGCGACTGCTCCTCCCGCTCAAGGAACTCCATGATATCTTCTTTCAACCACTGATAAAGATAAAGGTTCTTGTAGCCACTGTTTTTTTTCAGCATCACGGATACATTGACCTGACTGTTCTCATACCCCGTCAGTTCGTTGCGGAACTGTTCGTTATGCTCTGCCAGGCGCTTTATCTCCTGCTCGCGTTCACGACGCAGCACCGTACATACCGGGATAAGGATTTTCAGCACTACACAATCCATGATATGGTGTCCTTGGATATAAAGATAGGTATTGTCCGGAGTCAGTCCCAAACGTTCCAACTCCGTGCCCAGCTGCTCCACCCGGTCGATGTAGCGGGGGAAACGGGCTTGCAGTTCGGACAGCTTTGCCGACACCGTCTTTTGCATCTCGTCCAGACTACGGTAAGGATGACGCAGGTTTATCTCTTGCAAACGCACGCAGGCGTTGAAGTCGTACATCGGGAAAGTGTGTGTGTCGTGCTGGCGGTAGAACCAGACATTCCACAGAAACAGCGGATAGGCAATCTGAGAATAACGCTTCAGAAAAGCGGGGAAGTCCAGGATATGCCGGTCGTTCAGCGTGGCCTGCACACAGACTTCATGCAGACTGTCGGCAAAGCAGTGGAAGTTCTCGATGGCATAGCCATAAGTCTGGAAGATATAGGGATTCTTGTTTATCTTATGCGACACCTTGGTGGCACCTTGCAGCAGGAAGTCGTAGTCGCTGTCTACACAAGCTATCAGGCTGCGGCCCAGCTCCGATGTGTTCAACGTATTCATCAGCACCATCTTCTTGCCCTTTGCCAGAGAGGTGGCCGAGGGAAGCATCACTTGAAAATAACGTTCCTCATTCTCGAACTCGGACAGCAGCGTCCGCCAGAAAGCGATGTCGTCATAGCTCTCCACATACGCCACTATGCGCCTGCGTGCTCTCTTGGGAGACAACTTGCGGGCGGCATCCAGATAGGCGGAAGTAAGGTTATGTTTTAAAGAAGTGGACACTTGGGCAGGGATTAAGGATTAGGGATTAGGGAGGAGATTTCGCTGACTTCGGTGACGGCATCCAGCCAGCCTTCCATGATGACGGCGGGCGAATGGGTGGTGAGGATAAGCTGCACATTGGGATTCAGGCTGCGTATCATGCCGATGAGCTTCTGCTGCCATTCGATGTGCAGGGAGGCTTCCGGCTCGTCCATGAAGAGTACGCAGTGGTCATCGTCACGCACCAGCACGGTCAGCAGGATGACCAGCATCTGCTTCTCGCCCGAAGACAGCTTGTAGGGCAGCAGGCGCTCACCGTTCTGATAGAAAACGATGTCGTTGCTTTTGCGGTCTATCGTCTTATGGGTATAGCTGAAAAGCTCGTCAATCATATCCTGAAACTTCCGCTTGGGGAGGGAAAGGGAGGGAGCCAGGCTACGCTGCTCTTCATCACCGCTGAGCAGTTCTATCATCTTGTTGCCGATGTTCACCTGGTAGTCCAGATAACGGCGCTGGAGCAGATAGAGCTGCCAGTCCAGTTCCGACTTCACGTTGGCATCGGCCATGCGTGCCGTAAAGTCGCCCATGATAAGGGGGCGGTCGTAGCTGCGGATTACATCATAGGGGATAAAGGTGGCTGCGGGGTTGTCGAAGTAGACGTGTACGCCGTTCTTCTCGTCACTCTTCACTTCACCCGATGTCTGTTCCAGATAGTTGACCGAACGGTTCAGGATAGTGGTCTTCCCCACTCCGTTGATGCCGGAAAGTATATTGACGTCAGGACGCAGGTCCCAGGCAATATCGTACCGATGCCACAATCCGTGTATTTCGATACGCTTGATGTAATTGGCTTGTACTTCCATGGTTTCTTGCTTTTAATTAGAAGCAAATATACACGATAATCTCTTATTTCTACGCCCATGAACCAGAAAAATCATATAATGAAAGATTTTCTCTTTTCAGAAAATAGTTGTTCTTTTGCACCCGCAAAGAACAAAAGAGTATGGACAAGAACATTCAAGGGCATCTGTTCGCCCTTACCGCAAATATCTTATGGGGGCTGATGGCACCTATCGGCAAGTCGGCCTTAGCGGAGTTTTCCGCGTTGTCAGTAACCACATTCCGCATGGTAGGCGCAGCCGCCTGCTTCTGGCTCCTCTCCTTGTTCTGCAAACGCGAGCAGGTGGACCACCGGGACATGCTGAAGATATTCTTCGCCGCACTCTTCGCGCTGGTATTCAATCAGGGTGTCTATATCTTCGGACTCTCCATGACTTCGCCCATAGACGCCTCCATCGTTACAACCACACTGCCCATCGTCACCATGATAGTGGCTGCAATCTATCTGAAAGAGCCGGTCACCAACAAGAAAGTGCTGGGCATCTTTGTAGGGGCTATGGGCGCATTCATACTCATCATGAGCAGCCAGACCACCGGTGCCGGCAATGGCAGCCTCATCGGAGACCTTCTCTGCCTGCTCGCCCAAATCAGCTTCTCCATTTATCTGACCGTATTCAAGGGGTTGTCGCAAAAATACTCTCCCATCACCCTGAACAAATGGATGTTTGTCTATGCCTCCATGTGCTACATCCCGTTCTCTTACCACGACGTGGCTGCCATACAGTGGAGCGAAATATCTACAGCCGCCCTGCTGCAAGCGGGATATGTGGTTGTGGGAGGAAGCTTCCTTGCCTATATCTTCATAATGAGTGCGCAGAGGCTGTTGCGCCCCACTGTGGTGAGCATGTACAACTACATGCAGCCCATCGTGGCCTCAACCGTTGCCATCATCTTAGGATTGGGAGTGTTCAATTTGGAAAAGGGAATAGCCATAGCCTTGGTATTCCTGGGAGTGTACATCGTGACACAAAGCAAGTCACGCAAGGATTTCGAGAAAGAAGGGAAAGCCGTATAAAACAGCCGTTCCACCGTCACAGTACTCCGGCACGTACCCGGCTCAGAGACTCGGGAGTCATTAACAGATAAGATGCTATGTGGTTGACTGAGGCACGCCGGGCTATCTCCGGATAATCCCTGACGAAGCGCGCATACCGCTCGCGTGAGGTTTCGAAACGCCAAGAGTCTGCTTTATATTGGGAAAGCATTAAAGACCCCTCCAATAAATGGCGAAGCAGACGGGCTATATGCAGATAACGCTCAGAGAGTTCGACCAGTCCTGCATACGAAATGCTCCAGATGACGCCTTCCTCCAGGGATTCCAGCTGAAGGCAATTACGGCGTCCGGTGAAAAGGCTGACGATACACATAGCGCCGTCACCGTCGCAGGCAAAGTTCTCTGTAATGTCCCGGCCTTCTTTGAAATAGAACTGGCGAAGCAGTCCTTTCTCTACGAAAACAATATCCCTGGCTATATCTTTCTCACTAATCAACAGTTCTCCTTTGTGCACCTCACGGCGTACAAACAAACCGGCAATGAGCTCCAGCTCCTCAGAAGGGAGTTCATGAAGGCGGCGGGTAAACCGCCGCGCCACTTCCATGTTGTTTTCCTTAGTCATCGATATAGGGAAAGGGATATGCCCTTATTTCTTCAGTTCTGCAAAATAGGTGTCCAGCAAGTTCTTGGCAGCCACAAAAGAAGTCAAGTTGCCCTGTAGCACTTGTTTTTCCTTGCCAGTCAGCATCGCTTCAATCTGCGGATTGTGGTAGAAGCTGTCGCGCAGCTGTTCGTTAATGGTCTCGTACATCCAGTATTTGCTTTGCTCATTGCGGCGGTATTCAAAATAGCCGTTATCTTTCACAAAGTCAATGTATTTGTAGACCATATCCCACACTTCTTTTACACCAAGATTATAGAAACCGGAATAAGTCAGCACTTGGGGTGTCCAACCGCTCTCCGGAGCCGGGAAGAGGTGCAGCGCATTACGGAACTGCGTTGCTGCCAGTCTGGCCCGCTCCAGATTGTCGCCATCAGCCTTATTAATAATAATGCCATCGGCCATTTCCATGATGCCGCGTTTGATGCCTTGCAACTCATCGCCCGTACCCGCCAGCTGTATCAGCAGGAAGAAGTCTACCATAGAATGTACGGCAGTCTCACTCTGCCCCACCCCTACCGTCTCTACAAATATCTTGTCGAAACCGGCAGCCTCACAAAGCACAATCGTTTCACGCGTCTTGCGTGCCACGCCACCCAGCGAACCGGCAGAGGGACTGGGACGTATAAAGGACTTGGGATGAACGGAGAGCTTCTCCATACGCGTCTTATCACCGAGAATACTGCCTTTGCTGCGTTCGCTGCTCGGGTCAATGGCAAGAACGGCCAACTTGCCGCCGTGTTCCTCCAGTACATGCAAGCCAAATACATCAATAGAGGTACTTTTACCGGCACCGGGCACACCACTGATACCCACACGGACGGAGTTGCCCGAATAGGGCAAACACTTCTCTATCACCTCCTGCGCCACAGCCTGGTGCTCCGGTTTCACACTTTCCACCAGTGTTACAGCCTGGCTGAGTACCGTAACATCACCTTTCACTATACCCTCCACATAGTCTGATACGGAAAGCTCGCGTTTCTTCCGCCTGGGACGGTTCTTCAAGTAAGGATTGACCGATGAAGGTTGCTCAATGCCTGCATTGACAACCAAGCCTTTATATGCTTCATTATTTTCGGGATGTTCCATGGCTATTTGTGAGTTATAAGTTATGAGTTATGAGTTATGAAGGACTTTACGACTTCTTATTGTTTTGCTTTAATGTTGATTTCAACTTTCGGCTGCATCGGGTCATTGGTAATCATCAGCAGACGCAGATGACGGCGCTTCTTGCCTATATTCTTCTTCACTACCGTTACCCGCAGGCGAGTGCTTTCACCGGGTTGCAATACACTCTTCTTGAGGTTAACTCCCACTGCCGGGTGGAATACCTGGAGCTTGTTTATCTGTAAAGGAGAACGCCCGGTATTGGTAATGGTAATATCTTGACGTGCTTTTGACTTCTTGGCCAATATCGCACTCATATCAACTTCTTTGGTAGAAAGGCTGATGACAGGAGCATTTGCCTTCTCCACTTCCGTCATTCCGGAGAAATCCGGTAAAAGAATGGCAGAAACGGGAATTTCGTTTTCATCGCCCACCTTGTCACCGGAGAAGCGAGAAAGATAGACCGACGCTTGAGTCAGTCCGAGGTCAGTCAGTCTTTCCGAATTCAATGTAAGTGTAATCACTCCTTTTTCTCCCTTTTGCAGCACGTTAGGTTCTACTTTTGTCTGCAAATAAGGGGGCAGATGCATCAGTACCGGTTCATAAGTACGGTCGGAAAGATTGACCACGCCGATATGAATCACCGGCTGCTCACCATGCTGAATATCGGGGAAGTCGAGGCTGTTCTTGTCAATACGTATCTGACCGATAAGATAGGGATGCGTCTTGGTAAAGTCCTTGATTTCCTGTACTACTTCACCATTGAACTTCAAATAGACCAGATTGGGTTGCGCATTGCTGTAAATAGCCACGGATTTCTGGAAATGTCCCAATGCCTTGGCGTCAAAAGTCACATTTACTGTTCCTTTTGCCCCCGGAGCAATAGGCGTTTTTGTCCACTGGGCCACAGAGCAGGCGCAATCCGGCTCTACTTCTGTAAGCACTAAAGGCTGGTCACCCGTATTGGTGATGGTATATTGCACAGTCACGGGATGCTTCCATTCTATCTGGCCGAAACTGTACATCTCTGTATTCGAGGTAAAACGAGCTTGCGCTACAGCAGTCAATACCACACTTGCAAGCACATATAAAGTTATCAATATCCGCTTCATCTATTTTTCTTAATATCAAGATTTCCTAATTCTGCCACTCTCATTCAATATTAGTCGGACAAAAATAGGTGTTTTTAGCGAGAGTACCTAAAATAGCGGAGCGCAATTTGTACAAATTGCGCTCCGCTCCATACTCTATTGTTACTTTATTACAATTATCCCTCCCGCCGAATGCGAAGCATACTCCGGAGCATACGCACACTGTATCGTGGCCAGCCCCGTTTCGTATGTTCCGCCACGGGCTATGCGATAACTGTGCTCTAAGACATAAACGCCTTTGCCCAAATGGTCGAAGAAGAAATTGGTTGCGGCATCTTCCACTTCTGCATAATAACCGAGGCCATTACTCCAACGATAACCGGAAAGCGAGCCTATAGGTTCAAAGCAGGCACCCCGCTGGTCTTTCAACTGAACAAAATCCATAGTACGGTCCAAGCGGATAGTCAAACGGGCCACTATTTTATCACCGACGGATAATACGGTCCCTTCCGTAACCGGTTGCAAGGACTTGCTACCACCGGCCGATATACGCTCTACATAAAGTTTCTTCTCTACATTCAATTCACCCCCCTGCTGCTTTACATCAGATATGGGTGACAGATACTGGGCATAAACAGCTCCCCAGGCAATGCCTGCATCCCGTTTCTCTACGGTGACGGTTTTAGCTTTCAGCTCCGGACTTCCTTGAGCGAAGGTTTCCTTGACATAACCCAAACCCGGGATTATGGTCTTTGTAGGCGACAATGTTTCCAAAACTTTGTTACCTAACGTGATACGTACGTCTCCCCGACTTTCCAGCAGATTAGTACCTTGACAAAGCAATGCATAAACAGCATCAGCCGTTGCAACCGGAGAATTCCAACTGGTAGTCTGCTTCTGTTTCAGCAGCCAGAGTTTCATTTCCTCCACCAAAGCATCGTTGCCACCTGCCATATGCAGGGCTTCCATTACTTCCACATGGGCAGGGATGGGCAGCATACCCCAGTTATACGGATTTGCTTGGAAAGCAAAGTATGCACCCAGTTCATCCGTCTGTACCAGATGTTCCTTGAGGGAAGCGATGAATTCATTCGCCTCGGCTGTACGCCCTACTGCTTTCAGGATGATGGCAGACTGCGCCTTGCTGCTCATGGTTCCATCTTTAAGATTGGCACCTACTTTTGATAGGAAATAGCGGTAAGCCGCTTGATTGTCTGCCGGCACTTGTTCGCCGCTAAGGGCTATCAGATACAGATATGTCATTGCCGATTCGGAGTTGGCAGTAATTCTGGCGCCATTTTTTTCGGCTTTACGGATATTGCGATACTCTTCCAAGGCCTGCCGATTCAAATAGCCGAAAGCTTTCTGCCGCATGGCGGCAACTTCTTCAGACAGTTCATTTTTCGTCAGCAGAGGAAGACGAACAAGTAATTCTGTAATATAGCCAGTTATATAGCGGCTACCGGACATTCCCTTATACCAGCTCCATCCACCGTCTTCACCCTGCAATTCTTTCAATTTGGTAAAAGCGGAAAGATTGCGGTTATTCAGTTGGTTGATATCAAACAGCGTGGCAATACGTGCCTGCTGTTCGGCTTCAGTAGTAGCTTCCAGTACCCACGGAGACTCGCTGAGCAGGATATTCTTCACATCCTGATTCTTCTCCAACTGGCTGAGGAAGGTTTCTTTCGTGCCACCGGCAGCCTTCCAACTGTCAAATACAGTCTTAATGCGGGGCTGGCTGTTGGCAATGAAGCCTGCCAGACTATTGGCATACCAAGCTGTAGCCCAAGAAATGGCATTATCATTGGCAGGCAGGCTCAATGCCGGCAACGCTTGTACAGCATACCAAGCCGGATTCCCGGTAAATTCTACAGTCAGACGACGGTCTGTCGCTGTACGGCTATTACGGTTGAAAAGGCTGTCTAATGAGAACGTACGGGTCTCCTCGCCACGGATAGGCATAGCAAGCGTTTCCGTAATATACTCCTTATTACTTAATACGGGCAACAGATGCTGCTCGCCATCGCTAAACGTACCTCCATCGGCAACCATACGAATACCAAGCAAATCATAGCGGTCGGACACTTCGAAATGGAAGTTGACAGCAGTATTTCTTCCTGCTTCTACCAAGAATTTCTGACGTTGAGTAGCAATAACTTTCTCCGTCATAGGGTCGAACAGTGTGAATACTGCTGTTCCTTTCACCGCTTTACCCGTCAGATTGGCTATTGTTCCGGCTATCTGTGTTTTATCTCCAACGCGGACAAACCGAGGCATATTCGGAGTCAGCATAAACTCCTTGGCAGTTACAACGGAAGCATCCAATATCCCAGTCAGCATATCCTTAGTATGTGAGTAACCACGGAAATTCCAACGAGTCAAGCTCTGCGGCATCGTAAAAGAAAACGCAAGCTCCCCTTGTTCGTTTGTACGAAGTTGAGGATAAAAAAAGGCTGTTTCGGCAAAGTTGGTGCGAAGCCCCTCAATAGGTTGCAAGGCCTCGCCAACCGGTATCGTTTCCGATTCAAAAACAACATCTTCCACCGCGTCTTCCGCTACTTGTGCAGGAACATATTTCACTTCAACGGCATTCCCGGATTCTGCTTTGGAAGCAAGCATCGGCTGGTTGGCACCACGTATTCTAAGATTACCGGTCAAAGAGCTATTCCGGGTAGTCCCATACCCCACAACACTTACTTCTTCCAAAAGCGCATTGTCTTCTACCATCACTATCCGCATCCTTCCATCCATATAAGGAGAACAGAAGTAGTCAAACGACCACACCGGAACCCTCCAAGCCTTCAACGGGAAATAAACGGAGAAGTAATTGCTATTATAACGGCTCGCACCACGGAATGCCCCATACAGATTATCCGGATAGAAAACCCGTAGTATCTGGTTACTCTTATAAATCTTATCCAGTGAAGCGTCGTACATCGTAGCCAACATCTCAGCCGCAGCAGGCATACCTTGAGGCGTCTTTATGACGAGCTTCCACTCTTCTTCCTGTCCGGGACGCAAACGGTCACGGAACACTTCCCATTTCATGTCGAGAGCACGTTCCGGCTCCCGCTTCTTCAGTTCAACCTGATGACTGTACATCTCGCCAGCTTTCACAAAACTGAAAAGAATGGTGATTCCCTTGCCATATGCTTCCTTATAAGGGAATTCCATACGAATAATAGTATCATTCAACTGCAACACACGGCTTTCAATGCGTTTTCTGTCACAAAAGACATCCATCAGCACATATGCATCCCGATAAGAAGTCCCCAAAAGAAAAGCGGCAGGGTACTGTACATCAAATTCCTCATTTTCTTTATAATAAAAGAAATCTGTAAACGCAGCCGGACGCTTGTCACTCTTTGAAAAGAGCATGAAACTGTCACTGCCATATGCCCCGTTATTCTCTTCACGTCCCAAACTATCACGTACAGAAAGTTTCAAGCGATAGTTACCTGAAGGAAGCTTGTTCCAAGCCGAAAAATCCTGGAGCCGATTGGCTGTGAAGGTACCCTCCAATACAACATCATCCAAGGGTTCAGAACCTGCAATATTCCTTGCCCCATTTTGTTCTGCAAATGGATAAAGGCAATAGGAACCTTCAATGTGCTGAGGAATATTCATTACATTATTCACTCCAAAAGTGAAAAGCATACTGTCTTCCTTACAAACATATTGAGGCAAGCGAATATCAAAGGAATAAGCCTTAGGACCTGCCAACAAGTTATACGAAGCGGATTGCGTTTCACCGGCCTCATCCGTCACCACCGCCTCCACATGATAAGTATACACACTCCCATACCCGTCTGTATCTACAGCCGGAGCTTCCAAAGTCAAGGGTATGGAAAAATCCCCGTTGGTATCCAATTGTATGGTGTCAGACAATAATGGTTTATCAGCATTGCTCCAATAACCAGGTCTCGGATTCCGGCGAGTCACCGTATATGCCAATGGCACATCCTGCACCATCATGCCATTGAAGGCCTTGACATTTCCTTTCAACACAACCTTGTCACCCAGCCGATAAGCTTCCGAAACCGGAGTGAAGGCAATCTCGAACGTAGGTCGCTTGTACTCCTCTACCCTAAAAGTGACGGTAGATTGAGGCTCTTTGGTTCGTATGCTGAACATGCCATTCAGGCAAGCTGCCGGAAGTACAAACTCCGTAGCAAAAGAGCCGAAATCATTGGTCCGCCCCTTCCTGGTGGCAAGTTCCTTGCGGTTGGCATCCAACAAGACAAGCTCATAATCAACTCCTTGTAGTACCTGGGCACTATCACTATTCTGCTTGTAAGCTATCCCTTTTACATGAACGGTCTGCCCGGGACGATAAAGCGAACGGTCTGTCAGCAATGCCATCTGCCTCCAATCTGTATCCTTAATACCGTAATAAGGATGATTCATATAAACGTTCTGCGGCATCATGGCTGTGTCTCTGCCTTTACGCGCCACATAACTTCGGATTTCACTCTGCCAGGGTAATACAGCTTTCCCCCCGGCATCAGTCAGTACCTCTGCCATCGCTTTTCTATTCTTCTCATCATAAGAAGAGTAGAAACTCACCTTGGCACCAGCAATCGGCTGTCCACTACGGGCATCCAATGTAGCCACTTCCATACGGTTGTCACCCAAATCCAATGTCAGCACCTTGAAGCGGGTAGATACCAGAAATTTATCATCTGTACGGGCCGTTTCAGTATCAGGTACTATTTGAAGAATATAGACTCCCGTTTCCCGAGGAATCATGAACTTAAATACAGTGTCCGAGGCAAGATAAGGGACATCTTCAGGCAATTTATCCTTGCCTGGCAACGGCTTTAAGCCAAAATGCGTGGAAGAAAACTTCCGGGCATACTTTCTATAAGTATCTTTATTTATACCATGGTCCATCCAAGGTACTTCACTTAAAGTAGTGGTATATAAGTTGAGAGTGAAGCCCTCGACATTACGATAATGCAGCCTCATATTCACCGAATCGCCGGGATAACCGCTTTCATTCATAGTCAGAATGAGTTCAGGCTGTAAAATCTGTTCACGGATATTTTTCAACTCATTGATACGCTTATACGCAGGATAGCGCTTCAAGCCTTCTTCACAGACTTTTAGAGCCTCATCAGCGCGTTTCGGTTCCAAACGGCGCAGGTGGTTGGCTTTATGAATGTAAACCTCGGCACAAACCTCTCGTGAACCGTATTCCTTTATCAATTTATCCAAAACCTCAAGATATTCCCGATTAGCCTTTTCCTGACGCATTCGGAAAGTAGGATAAGGCTGCTGGCTGATACCACCGGTCAACTTCCAGTTCCAATAATCAAGAGAACAGAGCAACATAGCATCTTCCGAACCGGCACGATGGCGATAAGCATTCATCATATCCAGATAAATCCTTTCGATACGGGTCTGTACCAAAGAATCCACGCTGAAACCATCCAGCTGCCGATAAGCATCAACAGCACGGCTTACCAATAGATGGTACATATCGTGCCCATAGAACCGGCTACCGTCTTCCAACACCACAAAAGGCACATATTGTTCTGCAGATGTATTGAGCAAGCGGATGGAATCCTGCAAGGATGCACGGTTACACCTATCTATTTTATCCACAAACTGGCTGATACTCCACTCACGGATATCTTCTGGAACCTCGTCAACAGTCAGTAAAGTACGTGACAGCAAGACACGGCGATTCTTCCGCATCAAGTCAGCATATTCATATGCCAACAAAGAATGTAGAATAGCCTTGTTCACCGGATTCCTCTCCGATTGTGCCCAAGATTCCATATATTTCAGACTGGAGTAAAGGCTGTCCGGAGTCAGCCCCTCTTGATAAGTCTCCCTACAAATGTAGGCTTTCAACATTTGCGGAGCATTCTGCTCTTGCCGACCTTTCCGATAGATTTCATCAGCCAGTTTTATCACTGTTTGAGGCAGGCTTTTCTTTTGAGCCTGCTCCACCTGCTTCCACAACTTATCGTACGTCTGCGCATACAATGCCGAAGCCCCAAATGTAACCAGCAGCAACAATATGCTACAAATTCTTTGAATTACTCTCATAATTATTCGTTTGTTAGTCTTTGTATCTTGAGTTCAACTTATAAATGCAACTTTTTGGGTGCGGATAATAAGCAATAAAA
>OIAH01000586.1_pt1 | contig 14389 bp, 9 predicted proteins | sample 1580711 | NCBI WGS metagenome assembly OIAH01 (sample SAMEA3882556, study PRJEB24775) | human gut metagenome | biome: human-associated habitat; feature: intestine environment; material: feces | place: Netherlands | collected 2009/2010
CTTGTTGGGCTGTGCCCAAACCCCTTGTGTTCTGCATCCGGTGGATGCAGGCTGCACATTTTTGAAAAATGCTTTTTAATCTGAGTGCCGATGCCTGTGGTATCGGCACTTTTTGCACAGATGGATTCCCGGAAGCAGAAAATAGTGCTATGCAGCACATCCGGGATTGTGCTATACTTGATTTACATAAACTTGTTTGTCCTAAAAAGTTGGAGGTGTTCATGGCAACACGAACCATTTGTTTTCCCATATCCGGCTATCCCTATTGCAGAGAACAGCCGGTGACATTCACATGGATAAAAGGCAGCAAGCGGCAGAATATCCGTGCCGTCCATGATGCCGTCCATACAACAGACCCTGATGTTTCGATTCTGGAAGTCAGCTCTGCATCCGTTCAGCCGGAGGGTGAAGCTGTTTCTTCTCTGCGGCTTTTGCTGCATCTGGATTCTGTTGCGCAGGATGTACCCATCAGCACGGTTTTTGAGGCTGCCAAAATATTTGAACATGGCGGGCCATTTGCTGACCTTTTGACCTGCGAACCGCCCAAGGTTCATAAAGACACCCGGCTGAGAACCAGTGGAGAGCTGCTTCGTTACTCGCTGGAAGGAAACGAGTATCCGACAGAGCCGTACATGGATTCGTTCTTTGAGTGGCTCTACTGCCGTGCGTTGAAGCAGTTCCCGGAAAAGGCGGAGCCGCTGAGCAGATATAATGCTTTTTCTGATATTGCTGCCGCAGCGGATTCTAAAAAGTATTATGGCGATTCCTCACGGGCGGCTGCGATTTATGTGGGACTTGCAGCGGCAGGAAAACTTTCGTGCATCGATTCCTATGAATTATTTATTGCTGAGGTCTATACGGAGCCGAAACCTTTGCCCAAGTCTGGAAAATCTGAGGCTGCTTCAAAAATGACACCCGAAGTTTCTGCACCAGCAAAGGAGACTCCGGCAGACGAATTGCCGCAGCCCGATAACGCAAATGCGGAAGTGATTCCGGACGCTGCGCAGATGGAGCATATCCTTGAGCTGCCCAAAGCGACCTGTCTGCTTCTCTCTTTGGCAAAAAATGCTGGCCTTTCTGCAAATAGTTCCAGTGAGCTGACATATAAGGGAAAGGAATTCCTTCTTGACGCTTATCAGATAGCGCTGAAAAATAAAACGCTCCAAATCAATATCCAAAAGAACAAAATCACATTTCCGATGGAGGAACCGGACAGCGGATTTCATGCAGTTGGTGTGTTGACCCGTTCGCCTGCTTGGGAATACGGATGGAAGTTTAACTATCTGACTGAGAATACATCCGGTGCAGAAAAGTCCGAAGTTAAAGAAAAAATCCCTCCGAAGCCTTTGACCGCATTGGAGCATCTGGAACGCTGTGGGTATAGAATCGTTCAGCAGGTCGTACCGAAAAAACTTCCGCCGATTGCCATTCAGCGGATGGCATGGAAAACAGGCGAAGCTCTTTGCGACCCGGTAGTGGTGGATTTCTTGCAGTTTATTCGGACACATATGCAGAGTGACGGCTCTTTTTCGTTTCGTATCCCAAAGGGTACTTCCAAGAATTCGTTTGCCACACTTTCGGAAATCGCTCAGACGTGGGATAAAATGGGACTTTTTGCATCCATTGTGATCTATCCGCAGAATATCGTCTATGAGCTTGCGCAAAATGAGACTGTCCGGCATTTCCTGAGCGGGAAGTGGCTGGAACTTTTTGTGGAGCATCAGGTTCAGCAGATTTTGAATCGCTATCAGGAGGAGCAGGGCGCAGAAGTTTCGCTTTGCTCCAATGTGATTCTTTCAGAAGCGGCATCCGCAGGGAGCACGCATGAACTGGATGTTGCGTTTTCCATCAACGGAAAATTCTTCTGGGTGGAAGCCAAATCGTCCAGCCGAAGCATTGATTATGGAAAATATGCTGCTCTGTGCGAAAAGCTGAAAGTAACCTCCGACCGACTGCTTTTGGTCAACAGCGATTTGTCCGTTGAGGAGTGTGAAGGCGTTTCTTACTTCTGGAATTATCGTGTTGCAAATTGTGCAACGATTACGGGGGAATTGGAAAATATGGTTGCCAAACAAATTGAAACTGCCGGAAAAGCCGTTCCAAGTACAGACTGAGCAATAAGCAAAAAAGACCCTGAGAACCCTGCCGGATAAGCGGCAAAGTTCTCAGGGACTGTTTTATCGGATCTGCTCGACTTGCTTGGAGTCCTTTTCCTCCGCAAAGAACAGTTCCACATTCTTCTGTGCTTTTACGATTTCCTGCATCTCATCCCGTGTCTTTCGGTACTCTGGGTAGAGTGCTTTTTTCTTGGTGAGCAAAGCCGAATACTCTGCATTCAGGTCTTTCACTTTGGGCAGCTTTTTCAGGCCGGATTCATTGAAAGCGGCTTTCGCCGTCTTATGCAGCGTGACTTCTTCCCGGTGCGCTTCCAAAAATTTGGAGCTGTACCCGGATTTGCGGTAAGCATCGTATACAGGCCGGGTCTTGGCATAGTTGACGATGTGCGCCCGGAGGACGGCGATTTCTGCCATACGCTTCTCGGCGGCCTTGATGGAATCGCCCAGTTTGTGATAGCGAGAAAGTGCAGCATCAGCACGCTCTTTCAGGTCATCCGCACTGCCGATTTTCTGCTCCTGCAAAAAAATCAGCGTTTTGGACATCTCTTTCAAGTTGTACTTCTTCGCCCAGCGTTCGTAGCCGCCACCTTTGCCCTCGGCAAGTTTTGCTTGAATGTCAACCAGCAACTGGAACGGCTGCTCTTTGGGAGGTTGCTTCTGATGTGGGCGGTGTTCGGCTTTTCCGGCAATGACTGCTTTGATTTCATCCTCGCTGTACCCGGCACCCAGTGTCTTTAACCGGATAAAGCGTTTCTGCCGTGCGCCTTTAACGGAAGTGTATTTGCCGCGTTTGATTTCATAGCCCTGCTGTTCCAGCTTTTGCAGAAAATCTTCGTAGTCGGTGGGCTTCTGCTGCAAAATCTCGTCGATTACACTGCACAGCCGGTCGCGGTTGCTCTCCTTTGGTGGGTAAGTGATGCGCTTCTGCCGTTCCCGGTAAGGCTTCTTTTCAATGACTGACAGCTGATGCTCCAGACAAATCAGGTCGCTCAACCGCTGCACTGCCAGACCGGAAAAGAAAAAATCCCGGAATTTTCTTGTGCCGTCCAGAGTGGTCGAGTTATAGATAATGTGATTGTGAATGTGTTCCCGATCGGTATGCGTTGCAACGATAAAAGCGTGTTTGCCTTTCAGAAACCGGGAGGCCAACTCATAACCGATGCGGTTTGCTTCTTCAGCCGTAATTTCACCAGGTCGGAAAGATTGCCGTATCTGATAGGCGATAATGTTACTTTTTTGGCTGCGCCCGGTGGCCTGCTCGTACAGCTTTTTTGTGAGCATGAACTCCTCGTCCACAGTAAGCGGGCTGCATTGATAGCTGCTGACAAGTTCGCCTTTTTCAGTCTTGTCAGGATTCTGTGCATAGTTGGTGCGGTCTTTCAGGCAGGCGGCAATAGATTTTCCTTTGTGCTGATGCAGTGCGATCAGACGAGTAGCAGCCAGAGCAGATCACCTCCTAAATGAAAAAGCCGCCCGAAGGCGGCAAGAAGATTCAAAATCAAATCAGGTCCCGGAGCCAACCGCTGAATTTCTCAACGCCCTCCACCATTGCAGTTGCGCCGACAAAAAGGACAAAGCAGAGAAATTCGGCAACCAGCAGAATCAGAAATTGATCCCAAGTCTGGCGGTAGACGGTGTAGATGCCGCAGCCAAAGATATACAGCATCAACGGCGCGACAACATAGCTGGACAGAGTAAGCAGCCACTTTGCCATCAGAGCCAGAAAAGCCACGAACAGAGAGATCGGGGCAAGCATCATCTTGAATAAAAACCTCATATCAAACACCAGCCTTTCTTTTTCGCCCCTATTATAAAGGTATCGCCCCTTGCCTTGCAAGGGTGTCAACCGTTATGTAAACCCGCAGCCTCCTACTGCGGGAAATTTTTTAGAGTTCGGTGAGTTTGGCGAGAAGTTGCTTGCCAATAGCTATCAGCTCATCCAACCGACTACGCAAGTCCTCTAAATCGGCGGCATAGAGCTGCCCGCTTTCACTGGCCCGTTTCGCCACCTGATTCAGGTTGTTGCTGCAATTCTGAAGAAGGTACGCCATCCGACGCAGCTGTGGTAAATCAAGATTCAGGCAGTAACCATCCAGAGCCATTTTTCGCAGATAAGAGCCAATGCTCAAAATACCGCAACTTTCCATCTTCTGACGAATGCGTTCCAGTTCGACTTTGCTGACACGAAAATGGATCTGCTGGTCACGGTGCTCCGTCACCGGGCATCACCATCCTTATCCAAGTAAGATTTGAATGGTCGGACAGGCTCCACTTTATCAGCCTTTTCTTCCAGAGCTGCCAGCACAGAGGGGCGGGCATCCGGCTTTTCTTCCGCTTCGGGTTCTGTCCGGCTGGACTGATGCTCCATGTTCAACAGCGCATCCAATTCTGCAAGGCGGGCAGATTTGGTTTGCAGTTCTTCCTCCTGCGCAAACGGCTTGGCGATTTCAACCTCTGCGGCCTGCTTCTGCTGTTCCAGAGAATCCAGTGCGGCATCAGCATCGGCAATGCGGTCGGCAAAATTGCCGATGGCATTGTCCAGACGGACGATGTTGCCGCGAGGGTCATCGCCCAGCGGTACCGGATAACTCAGCTCGCCGCGGAGAACGATTTGATGCTCATTCTTGAAACTGTCAAAGCGAATGTTCAGCTCAAAGCCGCGATAGGTGCCCAGCAGCATCATATCCGCATTCGGCATCTCCTTGCAGGCGAGCATCAGCCGCTCACCAGCTGCTTTTTTCTCATCGAACACCATGCCCTTGATCGTCATGCCGCAGAAGTTCTCCTTATCCTGCGGGTGTGCGTCTGCGATTTGGGCATCGTTTTTCAGAGCCGCAATACGGTTCTTCGCTTTCTGAATTTCCTCCGGGTAATGCTTGAGCAGTTTATCTTCCAGACGATATTTCTGGTTCTGGTAATCCGAGCGCAGCACCTTGAGCTTTGCTACCTGCACATCCAGATCCATCTTTTCCCGGATGCGCGGGTCGCCTGCGCATAGGGCCTTGACCTCGGCATACGAAAGAGCCTGCTCATCCACATCATCACAGGAGCGCATCGGAGATTTGCTCGTCATGATCTGCGAAATAAACTTCTGCTTGTTTTCCAGCGTTTGCCAGAGGTAGGCATCGAATGTCCCCTCCGTGACGTAATTATAGACGTAAACTTGTTTGTTTTTGTTGCCCTGACGGATGATTCGGCCGTTGCGTTGGGTCATATCGGACGGTCGCCAGCCTACATCCAGATGATGCACGGCCACCAGCAGGGTCTGGACATTGGTGCCTGCGCCCATCTTTGCAGTGCTGCCCAGCAGGACACGCACCTTGCCGCTGCGGACTTTGGAGAACAAATCCGCTTTCTTACCTTCAGTATCAGCGTTGTGGATGAACTCGACCTCCGATTCCGGCACCCCGGCGGCAAGCAGCTTTGTGCGAATATCATCGTAGACATTGAACGAGCCGTCTCCCTTGGGCGTGGACATATCGCAGAAAATCAGCTGCGTCAGATTATCCTCTTTGGTTTCGTTCCAGATATGCAGAACATTGTCGACGCAGGCATTCAGCTTGCTGTCCGGGTCATCCGGGGTGAGCGGATTCATCAGCCGCTGGTCAAGGCCGATTTTACGTCCGTCCGAGGTGATCTTCAGCATATTGTCCACCGAGGGGTCAACCGCACCGCTATGCACCTCAGCAGCACGTTCGCTCAGGGATTTCACCATGTCCTGCTGGATTTCCGAGGGTTTGACCACGACAGTTTCAAACTTGGCTTCCGGAACAGGCAGATGCAACTGGTCGGAAGTCTTGATGTCCGCTGCCTCCTTGAACATATTCATCAGCTCCGGCAGGTTAAAGAACTTGGCAAAACGTGTGCGCGCACGGTAGCCGGTTCCTTCCGGCGCAAGCTCAATGGCCGTGGTGGTCTCGCCAAACGTAGAAGCCCATGCATCAAAGTGGGTCAGTTGTTTCTGCTGGAGAGTGCTGTACTGCAAATAGCGCATCAGGGTGTACATTTCCGTCATGGAGTTGCTGATGGGCGTTCCCGTTGCGAAAATCACTCCGCGCCCGCCAGTCACTTCATCCAGATAACGACACTTGCCGAACATATCGCTGGACTTCTGTGCTTCGGAGGTAGAAAGGCCAGCAACATTGCGCATCTTGGTGTAAAGATATAGGTTCTTGTAGTTCTGGCTCTCGTCCACAAATAACCTATCTACGCCTAATTGTTCAAATGTGACCACATCATCCTTGCGGTCGGTGGACTGTAGCTTTTTCAGTTTCACCTCCAGTGTTTTCCGTGTCTTTTCCATCTGTTTCACGGTAAAATGCTCACCGGACTGTTCTTTGGCCTCTGCAATGGCATTTTCGATTTCCTCGATCTGATCTTCGATGATCCGTGCCTGCCGTTCCGCAGAAAGAGGGATTTTCTCAAACTGCGAGTGGCCGATAATGACGGCATCGTAGTCGCCGGTTGCGATGCGGGCGCAAAAACGCTTTCGATTGGCGGGTTCAAAGTCTTTCTTGCTGGTAACGAGCAGCTTTGCATTGGGGTATAGCCGCAGGAACTCGCTGGCCCACTGCTCGGTCAGATGGTTGGGTACCACGAACAGGCTTTTCTGACACAGGCCCAAACGCTTAGATTCCATTGCCGAAGCTGCCATCTCAAAACTTTTGCCGGCACCCACCTCGTGGGCGAGCAGGGTGTTCCCACCATAAAGCACATGAGCAACTGCATTGCGCTGATGTTCCCGCAGATTGATCTCCGGGTTCATACCGACAAAATGGATATGGCTTCCGTCATACTCGCGGGGCCGGGTACTATTGAACAATTCGTTATACTGCTTCACCAGCAGATTCCGCCGCTGCGGGTCTTGCCAAACCCAGCCTGCAAAGGTATCCTTGATGGCCTGCTGCTTCTGCTGGGCAAGCATCGTCTCCTTTTGGTTCAGGACACGCCGCTCTTTACCGTCCTCCTCAATGGTATCATAAATGCGGCAGTCCCGCAAATTCAAGGTGTCCTCCAAAATCTTGTAGGCGTTGGCCCGGTGGGTGCCGTAGGTTTCGGTGGACATGATATCATACATTCCGGCGGCAGATTTGTTGCCGATGCGCCATTCGGACGTAAATGGAGAGTAGCGGACTTGGATCAGGTTGTTATAGCGGATGCGGTAGGGCGGCTGAAAAGTCTCCATCATAAACTGCTGCACAATGGCGGGATTCAGCCATGTGGCACCCAGTCGGATGTCGATTTCTGATGCTTCAAGGTCCTTCGGCTGCGCTTTGGTCAAAGCCTCCACATTGATCTTGAACTCCGGGTGGCTTTCAGCGGCAAGCTGAGCCATGCGCAGTTTATTCCGCACATTGCCGGAAAGATACTCGTCCGCAGGTTGCCAGCCGGCTTCCGGGTCGTCTACATCGGCGGCAGGATCTTTGAAAATCACACCGGACAGTTCAGTGGTGATGCGCTCGTAGTTGCCGGGAGTACCCAGCAGGTCGGCCATGTAGGGCAGGTCAACCTTGCCATGCTCGCCAATGGACACCGCCAGTGCTTCGCTGGGGGTATCCACGCTGGTGACAACACGCTCTGGCCGAATCGTCCGCTTGGTGAACATATCTGCCTTGGACTTGAGATTTTTATTCTCGTCCAGATTCTCCAGTGAGCAGAGCAGATAGTAGGAACTGTCATCATCGAACAGGCGTGCGTTTTTCTTGTCGTTAATCAGGCCGTATTTTGCGGTAAAGGCATCATAGGCGGCATTCAACTTGGCCTGCGATGCCTTAATGTCCTCGTCCGGGAAGTCATTCAACTGCTGCTGAATCAGTTCGTTGACGATCTGCCGCAACTCCACCATACCAGATACACGGCCTTTGGCGTTGTCGGACAGTTCGATCTGCGTCATGATAGAGTTCTCTCGGTAGTAGATCTCGCCATCAACAACCGTATAGCTAAAATTCTTCACAGTCGGGTCTGCAGGCAGCGTTTTGCGCTGTGCTTCCGCATCTGCGACGTCCGGGGCAGCAATCTCCACCGCAGTGTAATTGCCCTCAATATGCTGTACCGCTTCTGCAAGCTGGTCTGCCAGCACTGCACCCTCAATGGGTGCAACGGTCAGGTCGTGACCGTACTGGGTGCTTTCCAGTTCCAAATTTCCCAACACCATTTCCGGGTGGTCTACGAAATACTGGTTGATGGCAAAGCCGTCCTCGGTCTTGCCAAGCTGTACCCAGTCCGGCTCATGGTCGATGGGGCGGTCACGCTTCTGCAAAAAGATAATGTCGCTGACAACATCTGTGCCAGCGTTGGCACGGAACGCATTATTCGGCAGACGGATGGCACCCAGCAGATCGGCACGCTCTGCCATGTGCTTGCGGGCAGTGCTGTCCTTGCTGTCCATGGTGTAGCGGCTGGTGACGAACGCCACCACGCCGCCCGGACGCACTTGGTCGATGGCCTTGGCGAAAAAGTAGTTGTGGATGCTGAATCCCAACTTGTTGTACGCCTTGTCGTTGACCTTGTAGTTGCCGAAGGGCACGTTGCCCACCGCCAGATCGTAGAAATCACGGCGGTCTGTGGTCTCAAAGCCCGCCACGGTAATGTCGGCCTGCGGGTACAGCTTTTTGGCGATGCGCCCGGTGATGGAATCCAGCTCTACGCCGTACAGACGGCTGTCCTGCATGGTGTCCGGCAGCATACCGAAGAAGTTGCCCACGCCCATACTAGGTTCCAGAATGTTACCGCTGCGGAAACCCATGCGCTCCACCGCATCGTAGATACCACGGATCACGGTGGGGCTGGTGTAGTGGGCGTTCAGGGTGCTGGAACGGGCAGCAACGTACTCGTCCTCGGAGAGCAGCCCCTTCAATTCCGCATATTCTTTTGCCCAACTGTCTTTGCCGGGGTCAAAGGCATCCGACAAGCCGCCCCAGCCCACATACTGGGAAAGCACCTGCTGTTCCTCGGCGGTGGCACCCCGGTGCTCCTGTTCCAGCTTGAACAGGGTGCGGATGGCTTCAATGTTCCGGGCATACTTCTGCTTTGCGCCGCCCTCGCCCAGATGGTCGTCCGTGATGCGGAAGTTCCCGGCAGGCTCCGGCGCAGGAGTGAGATTGACCGTCAGGTTGTGCAGATGGATGTTGCCCGGCTGGCGCAGCAGCCGTTCCAGATTTTCCTTGCTTTCCGAGCGGGCAACCGGATAGACCTCATCCGGGTCACGAAGCTGGATGTTCAGAGTTCCGACAGTTTCGACCGTAAAATCCTTACCGTCCAGACGGATTGTATCGCCCACACGGTAATCACGCTCTTTTGGGAGAGCGAGAACAGGTTCATTTTCCGCCAAAAACTTTGCCTTTTCCACTGCAAGCCAATCGGCGGCGGTTCGTTCATCCGTCTCTTTTTTCAAAGCGGTGCAATAGGATTCGGCCTGCTCCTTGTCTGGAAATTGCGCCATTCCGTTATCGTTTGCATAGTAGCCCTCATTGAGATCATCCCAGATAGCAAAAAGCTGGGACGTACCTCCGACCACTTCGCGGACAGAAAAACGCTCATATTCCGGCACCTCGGATTCCTTGTAGATGGTTTCTGCCTGCTCCAGCATTTCATCCACACGCTGGCTAGGTTCATTCTGCCGCAGACCGTCCTCGAATTGTCGTTTGTTGATAACTTCGTTATCCCACGACTGTCCGTGTGCGCTGGTGTCGATGCGAACATCCGTTTCGCCGATATAGCCAATGGTGCCCTCGATGGTTCCAGTGGGCAAATCAACCATTACATCGTCACCGACTTTGTAGCCGTTTTCTTCCTGTACAGTGGTACGCTGCTCTTTTTCCTCATCGGTCAGGTAGCGGTCGGATTGGATCATCAGGTCGATATACTTTTCCACCTGCGCCCATTTCAGGGTGATTTTCTGGTGGTCGGGGTAATGGTCAAATTCCAATCCCTTCCAGTCGTGATTCACAAAGCCCCGGCTTCCGTCCAGAAAATCGTGGGAATGCCCACCGATGCCGTACTCCTTTGCCAACGCCTTGGCACGGAGTTTTCGGTCAGGCTGGGTCTGGTACAGTGCCATAATGCGTTGCTTGCCACCTGCAAACCCAGAACCATGCTTACGCAGTTCGTTCTCGATTTCAGCCTGCGACAAAACAAAAGCGGAGGACGATTTCTCGCTCTCCGCTCGGTTGATGTTCTTAATCTGTTCTGCTTCGGTAGGGATGGCGGCATCCAGAAAACTTAGCTGTAAATCAGCTCCGTCAGAATGATTTCCTCGGTTTGCGCCCGCAGGCTGTTCATGTGCCTCACCCAGCTCATCTGGTTCTTCTCCTTGTCCGGGGCTGGGTTCTGCTTCAGCAGTTCGGTCATCATCTGCTGCATCCGGCTCTCTGCCGTCTGCTCCAGCTCCATCAGATGCGGGTATAGCGTTCCGTTCAGGAGCATCGAGTTGTACAGCACCGGGTGATGCTGCTTCAGATAGTTCCGGCGCATCCTGCCGTACTTGCCCAACGGAATCTTCGGCTGGCTGAGGGTCAGGTTCGGGAGCTGGTAATCCCCGATGGTCGAGTAGGCCACGTTCCTGTTCTTCATATTCATGCTGGCTCCTTTCTACATTGCGGCGACGGATGGTGGTTTTGACGGTACGCTCGATATTCCGCAGCACATCACGGCTGCACTCGCTGACCGCCGTACCCAGTGCATAGACAGCATCCGGGGTCGAAAAATCGTAAATTGCCTGAAAATCGTCCCGGTCAAAATAACCCTCTGGTTCAAAACCGCACCGTTCCAAAATGGTGTACATGATGCTGATTGCGGCGGCACTCTTGAACTGGAGTTCCTGTCCGGCATCATCATAATCCATCAGGAACGACCCGTCAACGATGGCGAGGATGTCTGTGCTGTTGTTGTCCCAGTAGGATTCTGCCAGCTTTCCGGCAATGTCCGCAATCTGCTGGCTGAGCCGTTCATGGTGAATGCCGTATTCCTGCGCCAGCATTTCCGATACCGGCTGGAACAGGTCATCGTTAAGCTGCCACACCTCCGGGTCACGGGAATTGCGCCGCACCCCGGTATCGCTCACATCAAAGACATAGTGCAACCGGGGTACACTGCTGGACTGGTCGAGCAGGGCGATACCCTTAGACCCTCTGCGCACATAGCGGTTCATCCGGTTGTTCCAGATGTCAAAACTCGCACAGGCAGTCGCATCAGGACGCTGGGCGTAGATCATCAGCTGGTCGGCAAAGCTGTACTTATACAACCGGGATGCCGTAGTCAAATAATCCGTCCAGTGTTCCCAATACCGGGTCAGACCGTTTGCCGTGCGCTGGGCAAGGGCAAGGTATTCTTCGGTTTTGCTTGGCATAGCGTTCCTCCCTTCAATCTCGTTGTAAACAAAAAAGCGAGCGGCCTTTTCAGGTCACTCGCTTATGGAATCTATGGTAGTTTATAGCATGAATGGAAGTATTCTATCAAGCCCACTTTTTGCGGGTTATGAAAAAATTTCGGAACAATGCCCTATGACATTATCTCAGTTGACAATCATCGACAAACTGGGAATTATTTAATTCTCTGTGTACCTAATTGTAATTGTTCAACTGCTATTTTTGCTTTATTGTCATCTTCCTTTTGAAGTTTTTCTATTTCCGAACTCCGAATAGCCAAAATGATTTCGTCCCCCACCTGTAAATCATCAAGTGTTATATCTACAACATCTTGTGTATCATAATTACAATAAATCATAGGAATTTGGGAACAATCAATAAGGCAATCATCCCCTAAAACACCTTTTCCTACGGCGGACAAAAACCGCATATCCGAGCTGTTTAAGTCTGCATACCGGTCATTGGCCGCAATACGGTCTTCCATCTCGATAAAGTTATAAAATAAATCTGTTAACTGGTCATTGATAATCTTTGTACACAACTACTTCTCCTGTCTGTCTTAACGGACCTTCTCAGCATCCCACTCCATTACGGATCCGGTCGCTGCATCAATCGTGAATTCGTATTCCGTTCCACCGTAGATGATCTTTCCTTCGTATTCCGGACGTCCGTCATCATAATCAAGCTTCCATTCGTAGAGATCCTTGTCCGTTGCTCCGCTTACACGGTCAAGGGCTGTTTTCTTTGCATCTGCCTCACTGACCGTAATGTTCTTGCTGTCTGCTCCTATCGTTTTTTCTTCATATGCGGAGCTGATGATCTCTCCGGTGTCTGTCGCAATCTCATAGTCATACTTTGCACCGCCTGCATACCATTCAATGTCATATACCTGACGTCCGTCTTCATAGTCAAGCTTTGACTTGGTGATCGTTGCATCCGCTGCCTTCACTCCGGCATGCTCCAGTGCGATCTTCTGTGCTGCTGCTTCATCCACGGTTCCGGTACCTGTTGCATTCTGTGCCGGAGCAGGGGCAGCGGGGTCTGTCGTCTCCGTCTGTGTCCCGGAAGCCTGCGCATTCTGTTCTTGGCTGCTCATTTCCATGACAGCTCCTGTCTCTGCATTGATCGTGTAAGCGTAGGCATACTCTCCGGAAGTAAATTCTACCTTATAGCAGGCCACTCCCGCCACCTCACTTAAGGTCGTGGCTGAAATGTCTGCATCTGCCGCTACAATATCCGCTGCTTTTAACGCCGCTTCCTGTGCCTCCTCCATAGGGATCATCTGTGTCTGCTGCTGGCTGCTTTGCTGCGGAATACTGGCTGCCGCATTATATCTGTATCCGGTCAGGGTCATTGCAAGTGCAAATGCCGCTCCGATAAAAATCCATTTCTTTCTCATATTCTTTCTTATCCTTCCTATCAGATTGGGATGTGTAAAGTGTAGCCGATATCCTGCCAGATCACAAGTGAAATTTTTGTGTACAGGGTATATTTGTAAAAATCTAATAAATATAGTAACACTTGCAATACCGTAAATTGCGCCGCCCATGCCTCTTTTTACAGATTCCCTGATTGTCTCTATTTTGTATAACAAAAGGCAGCCCACTATGGACTACCCTGATAAAAATAAAAAGCAGCAAATCATTTGCTATGTGTAGTGATATTCCTTCAATGTCACCTGTAATTGACAAACTGGAAGTTGTCATAATGCGTCTTTGGGACAGTTCTTTACGCACTCCATGCATAGGATGCATTCTGTACCGTTTTTACGTTTCCTTGAATTATCTGTCACATCAACATTCATCGGGCAAACACGTTTGCATTTCCCACAGGAGACACATTTCTCCTTATCGCATTTCAGACGAATCAGAGAAAAATAACTCATCGGCTTCAGAAAAACAGTAATCGGACAGATGTACTTGCAGAATGCCCGGTTATCCTTGAAGAAAAATGCAAGGATAATTCCTGCCGTATAATAGAGAATGTTACCAATGATAAATGCCCAGAACATGATTCTCTCTAGGCTCCCCACATGAGCAAGGAACAATGCTGCAACAAAGATCAGCGAAGCCGCAAAGGTGATATACCTGATCCATCCTATTTTTCTTCGCGGCTCCTTTGGCACTTTGTAGGGCAGAAAATCCAGCACCATAGCTGTCCAGCAGGCATATCCGCACCATCCGCGTCCAAATATCAGCGGTCCGAATATTTTGGCTACGGCATAATGTATTGTTGCAGCCTCAAACACGCCTGTGAACAGATAATACCAGAATCCCTCGATCTGCATATTTTCGTTACATATCAACCCAAGATAGACAAGCATGTACAGACCGACAAGAAGTTGAACAATGCGTCTTGCGTACTTATATTTTTTAATATACAAAAAAACACCAAGTGAAATGGACAGACCAATGTAGCTGAAATTGAACAGATAGAACAGATTGTTCTTTGTCAGCCATAAGGTAATTGCGACCGTTTCGAATACAGCCAGCATAATGATCGGCATAGCATATTTCTTCATTTTTGCATCCCCAACAAACTTCGATTTGTCGAGTTCAGTATACCACACCGAATCCCATTGTAAAAGAGCCTATGTACGCCGCCCGCAGGCGGCGAAAGTCAGTCCGGGGGAAATTCCAGTTCGGCAAACTCCGCATCAGTCAGCAGTTTCAGCTTTTCGATAACGCCCTCCGACAGTTCCCGCAGAGCAGTTTCATCGGGCATCAGGTAGCACTGCATGAGCCGCAGTTCGTGGATAAGCCCCAGCCGGGTGCCGATGTTGTAGAGCATCATCAGGGTCAATTCCTCGTGGTCAAAGTTCATGTTCATCCCTCGCTTTCCGGCAGACGGTAGGATTGCACTCCGGGGCATCGCACTTTTCCTTGAGATTCATCAGCACCGAAGGGC
>OIAH01000604.1_pt1 | contig 14133 bp, 8 predicted proteins | sample 1580711 | NCBI WGS metagenome assembly OIAH01 (sample SAMEA3882556, study PRJEB24775) | human gut metagenome | biome: human-associated habitat; feature: intestine environment; material: feces | place: Netherlands | collected 2009/2010
GCATTCAGCCTACAATTAAAAGTTAGCATCAATTTACTCTCACTACTCTCACTTTTCAAAATAGCCGTTGATAATTAGAATATTAAGTGTGAGTGAGAGTAAAAAAATAGCGTGAGAGTTAGTGATTTACTCTCACACTGTCTTGTCCTGATTGTAAGGTGTTAATTTGTCTTGTACAAGAGAATGTTCTGTTTTTCTCCTAAGAAACATTCCTTTCAGCCATAGGAATTATCAGATGTCGACCTCAGTCAACAGGCCTGTTAACCTTGGTTGACAGGCTCATTAGCCTTAGTTAACAGGCCTGTCAACCAAGGTTAACACCCAATAGGACTTACTATAAAATATCTCCTTGCACACATGATTTGCTCTTTATCATCTGAGTGGATGGTTGTCCTCCTCCCAATGATATCTGTACTTTTCCTTTCATGGGTACAGATTTTCCAGAAATATCAACGACAGACAGTTCCTTAGATGTCAGGACAAACTCCACTGTTTGTGATTCTCCCGGCTTCAGATTAATCCGTTTAAAGCCCTTCAATGCCCGAATCGGAGTTACAAAATCACGAGGATTGGAAACATACAACTGAGCAACTTCCTCTCCTTCCATCTTCCCTGTATTGGTGATTTTTGCTGTAACCTTAACTGACCGTTTATCCGGTGACGGTTGTAATTTCAAAGAGGAATATTGAAAAGTCGTATAGCTCAATCCATAGCCAAAGGGATAAACCGGCGTTCCTGTAAAATAACGGTAAGTACGATTCTCCATGCTGTAATCTTCGAAATCAGGCAAATCGTTTACACTCTTATAAAAGGTCAGCGGTAAACGTCCTGAAGGATTATAATCTCCAAATAACACATCGGCTATAGCTTGTCCGCCAGCCTGACCGCCATACCATGCATTCAAGATAGCCGGAAGATGGGCAGATTCCCATTCAAGTCCTAAAGCACTTCCTGTCATCATAACAAAAACGACCGGCTTACCGGTTGCATATAATTCTCTCAATAAGTTTTGCTGCACGGAAGGAATAGAGATAGAAGTCCGGTCACCCCGTTTGAAACCTTCTATTTCCACCCCCATCTCCTCACCTTCTACTTTGGCAGAAAGACCACCCACAAAGATAATCACATCCGCATCCTTCACCGCAGCAGCAGTTTGTTTGTAATCAGCCTTCCGAAGTATTCCCATATCAAACTTGATTTCTGCATTATCCGCATGTTGAACATAGCGGATTTCTATCGGATAGGATTTACCCTTTTCTGCATTCAACAGATAATATGAGTTTATATTTCCAACTTTATTCTGCTTTACTCCATCAATATACAGTTCTGCTTTATCATCAGCCTTCAGTTCAAAGCAAACCTCACCTGTCTGTTTCGGTGTAAATACAGTACTCCAAACAGCAGACATCTGCCTGGTAATGATGCCATCGCCAACATCCTGACCATCTCCCCACTGATAATCAACAGTCTTTTCCAAACGAGATAATCCGGTATTTCCTTGCCACTGCGTATTTTGATAATAGTCAGCCTTAAAGCCCTGCTGCCCGTCATAGCAGAACAAAGCATCTTCATAAGCTGAGGTGAAAACAAAATCATCAGTCAGATTAACACCTTTCTCGTAGACCACTTCCACCTGATTGCCCACTTTCTTTTGAATACCTTCCAGTGCTGTAGTTATATGTGACGGATAACCATAGTAGTTAGCAAGCAATACACTTTTATCATCAGCATTCGGACCGACCACTGCTATCTTCTTTATTTTATTCTTATTCAAAGGCAACAACTGATCTTGATTCTTCAGCAACACAATAGACTGACGAGCCATTTTCAATGCATGAGCTTTATGAGCGTCACACTCCAGAACTGATAAAGGTATATTTGAATAAGGTACACGGTCATCCGGATCGAACATACCCAACCGGAAGCGGATTTCAAATAATTTCTTCAAAGATTCATCTATCTGCTTTTCTGTTATCAATCCTCTGAGAACGGCATCCGCCAATGCCCGGTAAGCTCCATTACCACATTCACAATCTGTACCATGCAACACAGCATCCGCAGAGGCTGTAGCTGCATCCTGATGTGTTTTGTGAGTATTATAAAAGTCTTCAACAGCCCCGCAATCTGAAGTTACATAGCCGCCAAACTTCCAATGATTTCGCAAAATATCTATCATCAAAAGATCATTGCCACAACAGGGTTGCCCAAAGAAGGAGTTATAAGCACACATTACTCCCGTCACTTTTCCTTCGACCACCAATTCCTTAAATGCCGGAAGATAGGTATCCCACAAATCATGGTTATTCACTTTAGCATCATACGTATGCCGGTTCCATTCCGGACCACTATGTACGGCATAATGCTTGGCACATGCAAGCAATTTACGATACTTTTCATTTTCAGGTCCCTGTAATCCTTTTACCACTGCGATACCCATTTGAGAAGTCAGGTAAGGATCTTCCCCGTAAGTTTCCTGACCGCGTCCCCAACGGGGATCACGGAAAATGTTTACATTGGGAGTCCAGACGGAGAGACTGTGGAAACGGACGTCTTCCAGTCCGTTGCGTACGCGTTCGTTATGTTTGGCACGCATTTCATCGGAGACTGCATTGAAGATTTCGAATACCAGTTTGTCATTGAATGAAGCGGCCATTCCTACAGGTTCGGGGAAGACGGTTACATTTCCCTGATTGGCTACTCCGTGAAGGGCTTCACTCCACCAGTTGAATTTCTTTATTCCCAAGCGTGGAATGGCTTCCGAATCATCACACATCAAGAGCGCTTTCTCTTCTAAAGTCAAGCGTTTTACTAAATCCTTCGCTCTTTCTGCCGGACTTAGTTCAGGATTCTGATACGGCAATGTTTGCCCCCACCCCGATAGGGAGAATAACAAACCACAGATTACTAATACCTTTTTCATAATAATGTTGTTTTCATGGTATAAAATTATGTTTTCATTTCTTGATTGCTAAGGATGATATTTCCCCAGTATTCTAATTTCGTCTCCTGAAATATCGACTTCGAACAATATTGGTCTTCGTGGGCCTAGGTTCTCGGAGTCGAGGCTTTGGTGATGCAGGCACATTAACAACTTTCCATCGAATGTACGGAACAACATACCATGCCCTGAGTTATTGGATATCAGAGGAGTATTGCACTGAACCCACGGACCTGCAAGTTTACCCGACTCGGAGAAAGCCACTCCCTGTGCACAACGGCTGTTACTCCAACTGGACCACAGTATTCCTAAACGTCCCGTATCCGTCCGGAACAGAAAAGGCCCATCTGCCACATAACCTCCTAGTGCCATACCGATAGTGAGCTCGCCTATCGATTTCATTTCTCTTGGCCATGGGGCATCGGATGCTTTGAAAAGGGTGGTAGAGGTTCCTATTGATTCTGATAGTTCCGGAGTCAGTTGAACGTAGTCGATCATCCCGTCTACGGTTTGCATCCATTCGTGACAAAAGACCATATAGGGCACTCCGTCTTCTTCCCAGAAAGTACCGTCGAGTGTAGACCAGTCCTCCGGCAGATAGTTCTTGTCGCTGATGGGATGGTAAGGACCTGCTGCTTTGTCGGATGTAAGGATATGGGTGGCACGGCGTTGTACATTGTATCTATCAGGTACAGTGTCTACTATGATCTTGGGATTGGTAAAGGTAACGAAACAATAGTATTTACCTTTATATTTATGGAGCTCCGGAGCCCATATTCTTGGCGCGGTTCCAATCCAGGAAGTTGTATCCACAGTAATGTATTGATAGGGGCCTGTCCACTTTTTCATATTTGTACTTTTCCATAAACTACCGCCACTTCCAACCAGATAATACATCTGTGTTTCTTCATCGGCCAGGATAAAGGGATCGCTTAGCTGTAAAGAGTCAAAGGAAGTGGTGTCTATCTTATCTCCTTCCTTGCCGCCAATAAATGTATATTGTTTTATCGGCTCTGGGCTCTTAGTCTGGTTACAGGCAACCAGATTAAGAACGAACAGAGTTATTGTGAAATGAAACAGTATCTTCATAGTTGCAAGTATTGTTAAAACTACATCTGTATTATGTGAAGTATCATTTGAATATCAAGCCTGGGCCGGCTATGATACTTTCCAAAATAACTATTCGAATGTTAATGTTAAGTGCAAAAATAACAGGTAATCCCCTTAATAAAGGGTATAAAACTGTTTTTGAGGAGGATTTTTCTTGCTGCCAGGGCGTATATGTGGCACAAGTGTTATATTTGCAGGACACAAATCCATGGCAGCCTGCTTCCTGAAAAACTCAGTCATCTTTTTAAAAGTCTGCTCATTGAAAGTTATAGGACCGTGCTGTCCCTGGGGTACGGTAATAAACTCTTCCAATCGTCCTTTTGCACTTAAAGCATCTTTAAAGAAGACACTCTGGCAATGAGGAACAACGGTATCGGCATCCCCATGAATCACCAAAAACTTCGGATCCTTTTCGTCGATATAAGTCATCGGATTCAAAAGGGTCAGCACATCCATGTGTTCAGCCGGTGTCCCTCCTATCAAGGCCGCCTCAGGTGAATCTGCCCCTTTGGTCGTAGCACAGTTTTCCATGCGCGTCATGTCTATCGGTCCGAACCAATCCACCACTGCATCCACCCGGCTGCTAAAGGAAGTGCAATCTCCCACATTTCCTTCGATGTCCATCTCCGTATCACCCACCTTATATACTTTGACTCCATTGGTAGTGCCGGCCAGTGAAGACAAATGGCCGCCCGATGAAAATCCGGTGATACCGATAAAGGATGTATCGAGCCGGTATTCATCAGCATGGGCACGGATAAAGCGCACAGCTGCCTTCACATCATTGATCTGCGCCGGAAACTTCGCATCGCCACTGGAACGATGGTTGATGGAAACCACCGCAAATCCCCCGTCGAGCAACGGTTTCCCCATCGCCTGGAAAGCCATCTGCTTCATATTATTGGCAAACCAGGCGCTACCGTAGATCAAGACCACCACTTTATATTCAGTCTGTCCTCCATCGGGCAGATAAATATCGAGTTTATGTCCCTCCAGACTGTCATTAGCATAGTTGATATCAGTCCATTGCGTAATCTGTCCGAAAGACATGAATGAATAGAACAACGCACACACAAATCCAAAAACAAGTTTCATATTTTTCAGTTTATTAAAAAGTTGACAATTATTTAAAAAGAAGCGGAGCAAACTCATTCAATGCTCTGCGCCACGTGAGCCATTCATGGGCCGTATCGGGAGATTCATAATACACATATTTAATTCCCTGTTTGTCCATCATCTCCCGGAAAGCCTTCACTACTCCGGGGAAAGGATGCGGTTCGGCCGTACCAAGTCCCAGAAAGAAAACCTTAAACTGAGCGTTTACAGCCTTAGCATCTTTAAACTTCCCATTAAGGAAAGTAGTTGCATCCAGCGGTTCGGTACTCGGATAATTGGACGTACCACTGAAACCACCATAATAGGCAAAATGCCCGGGATTATTCATGGCAATATGCATAGTTTGGTTAGCCCCCATCGACAATCCTGCAATGGCGCGGTCTTCACGACCGGATAAGGTACGAAACTTCGCATCAATCATCGGAATGACTTCGTTCATCAGCACTTCTTCAAAAATAGAAGCAGCAAAAGGCGACTTTTCACCGGGCTTCGTAGCGTATCCATTGTCCATTACCACCAACATAGGAACTGCCTTTCCGGCGGCAATCAGATTGTCCAGAATCAAATTGGTCTTACCTTGTCTTCCCCATCCCGTTTCGTCCTCAAAACTACCATGTTGCAGATAAAGCACCGGGTAACGTTTATCTTTATTATCCCCATATCCCGCCGGAGTATAAACAAAACAACGCCTCCATGCTTTTGTCAGATTGGAATAATAATTCATCTCACTCAGCAAGCCGTGAGGAACATCTTTCAAGGCATAGAAATCGGCATCATGAGCCGGAACCTCTATACCACTACCCCAACGACCCGCTCCATAGAAATAAATGGTACCCGGATCAGGAACAGCTGCTCCGTCCACATTCAGCTGGTAATAATGGAATCCCTCCTGTTGCGGAGCGGACTCGCCTGTCCACACACCCATTTCATCTTTGGTAAGGTCATACTTCACGCCACCCAAATCGAGTTGTACTACCTTTGCTTCGGGTGCCGAAATTTGTACACGAACCTTACGCTCCGAATTGACCTGAGGATAAAGCTTCCCCGGTTGATTCACTTCCGATGGTTTGAAATCCTCCACTGTCTGCGCAAAAGATGGTAAGCCTACGCTTACCATCCATGACATCATACTCCAAAATAAAATTTGTTTCTTCATAAATTAGATATTACTTCTTAAATAAATTCGGTAAAAATTCATTCAGACATCTGCGCCAGGTAAGCCATTCGTGGGCTGTTCCCTGCGATTTATATGAAGCTACACGGATATTCATGCCTTGCAGAGCCTCAATAAGTTGTGCGGTTCCCATATTTTCTTCCGTTCCGCAGCCCAGGAACAAGTAATGTACTTTCTTGTTGAAAATATCGGCATCAGCAAACACTCCATTGAAGGCATTCTTTACATCCAGTCCGAAGATAGCTCCACTGAAACTGCCAATATACGAAAATTTATCAAGATTGGTCAAAGTAATGTCGAAAGTTTGCTTGCCACCCCATGACAGCCCCGCCATAGCACGGTGTTCGCGGTCAGTATAAGTACGGAATGTTTTGTCCACCATCGGGATAAGGTCATTTATCATCAGAGTGGCAAAAGAAGAACCATACAGGTTACGTTCATCATTCACATTCTTTCCGGGACGCGGGCGGAATCCCACTTCTACATCGCCACTTTCCATCACCACAATCATGGGCACACATTTACCTTCGGCAATCTGGTTATCGAGAATGTTGTACATGTAGCCCTGTGTGCTCCATCCGGTTTCATCCTCGCCCATGCCGTGTTGCAGATAAAGCACCGGATAGCGTTTCTTTGTATTTTTTTCATATTCGGCGGGAGTATAGACCACGCAACGACGGAAACGCTGCTGGCTTTCAGCATAGTAAGTACAGGTGCGCACCTGTCCGTGGGGCACATTCTGTGGGCGGTAATAATCGCCTTCTTTACCCTCAGGCACTTCTATCCCACTTGCCATACGGCTACAGCCAAAGTAAGTACAACTCATGGGGTCGATAACCGAGAAACCGTCCACCAACAAGAAGTAATAGTGGAAACCAACTACCAACGGGTCAGTCTTCACTGTCCACCAACCCTGTTCATCTTTATCCATATCATACTTCTTGCCGCAAATATCCACCTGCAAGCGTTTTACGTCGGGTGAAAAGATGCGGAAATAGGCACGGTTCTCCTTATCCAGACGTGGAAAATCGCAACCGTGCATATTCGATGAGGCTTCCACCGTATTCTTTATTACTTCCTCTGTGGTGGGAAGTTCCTTACCCATTATCTTCAGCATGGCGGCAGCATAGCGGCGGCCCAAAACGCGATAACCGGCAGCATCAAAGTGCAGATGGTCGGCAGCACAGCTCAAGCCTTTTGACGAAACAACGGCACAGTTCTTTATCACCTGCGGCAAGGTTGCTATGATCGGATTCATGGCGGCACAAGTACCCCCGTGGTCGGCATTCACTACCTCACCGGCCAGTAAAGGAACTTCTTCAGCTTTCAAATTTAAATCAGCCAGCAAGTTGTCATATACATCCTTTACTTTTGCAGGCCATTCCTCTTCTCCCGTGTTCGATTCACCCTGGTGCAATAAGATACCTTTTATCACGCCATCTTTCTGTGCTATTTTAGCCATCTCCACTAAGCGGGCATAAGGATCGTTGTCATACTCCTTGAGCATACCCAACATCCATTGCGGAGCTGTCTTGATATATTCCCCGCGCTTGTCTTTCTGGAAAAGTTCTATCTTGCAGCCGCCCACTGCTACATGCACCACACCCACACGTACATTTTCCGGAAGGTTCTCTATCATTGTCCGCCCAAAGTAGTCTACGGGAGTCAACCCCGTACGCTGACGACACAGCGGAGCACGTGCCGGATACCATTTACCCTTTACCCTGCCCAATTCTTTATTGTCTACAGCTGACAACACTTGGAAACGCGGACTTACCAATGTGTCCTGAGCCTCATAGCGGGCATTCCCTTCCATGTTCGATTGTCCCAGACACAGATAGATATAAAAGTTTGCATCTTGTGCAGATACAGTCAGGCTTGTAAGAAGCAGACCTGCCAACAAAGCCATAATAAGTTTTATACTTTTCATTTTTATTTTATATTGATAATAAATATAATAATTTGCTCTAAGTTTTTCGGCATTGCCGGTGAGTGCGTAAAACAAGCATGCGATAAATAATAACAGCTTTTTCATTCTATTCAATTATAAGGTTTCTACTCGTTTGCTTTCAAATGCAGTAAGTGCATTGCAAAGAAAGACTTTTTTTGCGGTTTAAATCACTTCCCATGTAACATAAACCTTTCTCTATAGCTCATTTCCATAAAAAAGTAGAACTTATCGGGCAATTGGATAAAAGATAAGGTGAAGGATGTGAGGGCTGAAAAGCGGATATATTGATGGTCTACTCATAACGACAAAAAGGCCATACTAATATTTCTTTCAGTATGGCCCTCATGAACTTTACCTATAATATCTATCGTCCTATTGAAATAATGAATATCATTTTTATTAATTTGCCCAACCGCGTACCTGATGTATTTGGTCGTTGATTTCGATTATATTTTGTGGAAGTGGCCAGTATTCGTTCTTGCCCTCAACGAATTTAAGTGTAATGTTAGCTTCGGCATAGGGGTGACGTATGTCATACACAAGCTTGTGAGGTCTACTGCCACCGGAAGTCCAATATTCGTCAGTTTGATAAGGAACGTTATCAAGCACCTTGTCGTAGCACTGCTTGGCAATACCCCAACGAACGATGTCGAACCAACGGCAGCCTTCGAACCAAAGTTCATATTGCTTTTCGTTTTGAAGCACTTCGAGGTCAACAGTGGCAGATACGGTTGCTGAACCTGCGCGTTGCTGAATCTTGTTGATATACTTCTTAGCTTCATCCGGCTGACTTGATAAACAAGCTTCTGCATAAATCAGATAAGCTTCACCCAAACGGGCAATGCAGAGGTTTGTATTGTTACAGTTGTCACCTACAGAGAGGTTAGCGTCGTTAGGATGCATCATCATCTTCACTTCCATCACGTCACTACGAGAGAATGAACCATAAGTATTGGTGATACCACGGTTTTCGTCAAATTCTTTATCTGCGCGAGTAGTGCAAGTAGCATCGCTTTTCCAACCGCAGAGTTTTTCATCGTAAAAGAATTCGTCAGAAGTCAAGAAAGTAGCTTTACGACGATAGCTGTCACCATCGTTTGCCAGCATTTTGTGAGCAAACTCATGATTGATAGAGCCACCACCCCAACCACCGGTTGAGCAAATAAGTGGACTCGTACCACCACCTTTAATATCATCACCACGCCAGTTGAGTACGTTGGCCACCATCCAACGGCCACGATTATTACCACCTCTCCATCCTTCTGTACCACCTGCGGCCGCTGTATTAGTAACATAGTTGAATTCGAAAATCTTTTCTTCACAACCATCACCTTCTACGTGGAACAAGTCACGGAAACGTTCACCCGGAACGAGGTCGTAGTTTTGAGACTCTACAAGGGGTTTCATTACGCTAATCACCTTGGCATTGTCACCTGCAAAAAGAGCAGACTTACCGGCTACGAATCGAGCGAAACCTTGAGTTACAACCCAAGCACCTTCTTGATCATTCTTACCTTTACGTTCGGGCAAGTCAGAAAGAGCCTCTTCACATTCTTTCACGCACCAATCAAAGATAGCCTTTTGTGACTCTGCATTCACCGGTTTTTCATCGGTGATGAGGTGATCAATCAAAGGGGGCTGATAATACACCTGTGCAGCCAGCATGTGTGCCCATGCACGCATCACCTTAGCTTCGGCAACAGCTTGTTTCTTAACAGGAGTATCAGCTGTTTCACCAAAATAGTGAATTATCAAGTTGGCAGAATAGATTGCCTTATAGATGTGATTATAAAGCGTACTGATAGGGGCATAGCTGGGATCATAACGGAACTCATTAAGTCTACGGAAATCTGCATGGTCGTCAATGTTACCACCGGCTGCAAACACGTCGTCGGCAGAGTAGTTAAGACCCATGATATATGCATTCCAGATACCTTCAGTAGCACCGATTTCTCCGATATAAGTAGCATACATGGCTGTCAACGCGGATTCGGCATCCGCATCAGTCTTGTAGAAGTTAGCTGTACTGCTGGTTGCTTTCTGTTCCACATCAAGCATGTCTTCACACGCAGTAAACATCATATTTGAAAGCAAAGCGATTGATAAAAATATTTTTTTCATATCTCTTTCGATTAATTATAATTAGAATGTAACACTTACGCCAAATACCATCTTTTTCATGATAGGATATGCACCCTTGTCGAGACCCGGACAGTTGTATTCATTTGTACAGGTTTCAGGGTCGAGACCCGGATACTTGGTGAATGTGAAGAAGTCGTCCAATGATACGTAAAAACGTGCGTTGTCGATGAATACTTTATTGGTGATCCTCTTAGGCAATGTGTAACCAAGTTGAATTTGCTTAATCTTGAAGAACGAGCCATCGTAAACCATGGCAGATGAACGCCAGAATGTACCGCTACCTGTTACAGAAGCTGCGTCAGGAAGTTTGCCAGACTTGAAGTCTTTATAAATACCTTCTGATAAGTTGTTGTAGCCTGAACGATAGAGACCGTAGTAGACATCGTTACCGGCAGCACCGGTACCGAACAAAGTGAAGTCGAACCCCTTGTATTCAGCATTCAAGGTAATGCCGTAAGTCAAAGTAGGGAGACCGGAACCGATGTTGGTCATGTCATCAGCTTGTGGGTCGTTGGTCAATTCGCCATCTTTGGTGTAGTATTGTGCAGTACCGTCAGCAGCACGGCCCGCATACTTAAAACCGCGCATGTACCATATGGGTTCGCCTTGCTCGAAGTAGCAACGAACAACTTCGGGAGATGCACCTTCAACAGTTGCGCCGGAAATACGTTCGATAGATGGATCGAGGTAAGTCACTTCATTGTGAAGTGTGGCCATGTTAGCAGATATGCCATATTTGAAGTCACCGATATGGTCTTTCCAGCTAAGTTCTACTTCGAAACCGCTGTTTTCAACTTTACCGGCGTTCATTGTCATAGAAGAAACACCTGATTCAGGCATAGTGGGAGCACTTACAAGCAAGTCCCTGGTATACTTCTTGTAATAGTCGAGACCAACGCTCAATCTGTCGTTTAAGAAACGGAAGTCAGCACCCAAGTCGATTTGTTCTGAAGTTTCCCAAGTCAGGTTAGGGTTGGCAATACCGTTAGGCATTGAACCAAAAGTAACGGCACTTGTTGAACCATAGTTATAGAATTGTGAATTCGTACTAATACCGGCTGTATATGCATAGTTACTCAATACGTTTACGTTACCATTCTGTCCCCAAGATGCACGGAGCTTACCGTATGACATGATGCTTGGATTGACGTTATCTTTGAAGAAGCTTTCGTTTGAGAATGTCCAGCCTGCAGATGCAGAGAAGAACTTACCCCAACGGTTGTCTTTCGAAAGTTTAGAAGAGTCGAATGCATCGGCACGGAAGTTAGCCTGAACGCTATAGCGGTTGTCGTAGCTATAAGTTACACGGCCGAAGTAAGAGAGTGCTCGAGTAGTGCCCTTTATGCCGCCGATGTTCTTCGTTGTTCCTTCATTAGCATTTACACAATCAAGGTAGATGAAGTTAGAAGAATAAGCTTTAAGGATGTCCGAACCGGAAGCATTGGCGCTGACAAAATTTGAATCGCTTTGGCGATATGACATACCGGCCATGGCACCTACAGCGTGTTTGCCGGCGAAGATATCGTTATAGTTGGCGAAGTTTTCCCATTGATACCAAGTAGAATTTCTACTAGCGCCAGAGATAATGTAGTTGTCACCTTTGGTTTGACCATTGAGGTAGTAGGGGTATTGATAGTCAGATTCGTTGTTGAAGGAGATACGATAACCCAAACGAGAAGTGAAAGTCACTTGCTTGACAGGAGTAACGTTCATGTAAGCGGTACCATTAACGTTTACGCCACTGTTGCGTGATTCTGAACGGTCGCGTTGCGAGAAGGGGTTGCCACCGGCAAGACGTTGGTTGAAGTAGGAAGTAGCATAGTAGCCGTTTTCATCACCAAAGAGAGTGTAGTTAGAATCACCTGCTTGAATTTTATTGTAGTAGTCACGATATTCACCCAACATTTGTTCCGGTTTTGTCCAGTAGAGCGGAGTCAGCGGGTCAATCAAAAGAAGCATCTCGAAGGAAGAACCATAACCTTGTTCGGATATACCACGAGTACTCCATTTCTCAATAGAGGTGTTGGTACCTACTTTCAACCAATCCTTAATCATATAATCGGCATTGATTTGAGCAGTAAGACGTTCGTACTTATCTTTGCTACCCTTAACGATACCGTCTTGGTTCACATGGTTTACACTTAAGAAATATGAACCGCGGTCGTTGCCACCTTCTAAAGTAAGGGTGTGTTGTTGAGCCCAAGTATCTTCGAAATAAGCCTTCAACCAGTCTGTATTGGTATTAGGATCCCATCCGTATTGAGTTTGAGCATCAGCCAAAGCGGCATTCACAGATTCAGCGCCAAGCTGCATAGTCATCCAGTCCTTGAATTGAGTAGCGTTAAGAAGACTGGGTACGTCACCGAGTGATTGGTTAGTCCACTTGCCGCTATAAGTAATAGAACTTCGTCCTTTTTTACCCGATTTAGTAGTGATAAGAACAACACCGTTACCGGCTTCAGCGCCATAGATAGCAGCCGAAGCAGCATCCTTCAATACTTCCATTGATTCAATCATAGAAGGATCGAGGTATTGGATAGAGCTGACTTGCAAACCATCAACAATCAACAAAGGACCGATGTTGTTTGAGTTTGAAGAATAACCACGAACGCGGATTGATGCGCCTTGACCCGGTTTACCGGAACCATTCAGAATTTGTACACCCGATGCCTTACCTTGCAAAGCAGCGGCAGCATCGGTAGTAGACAAACCTTTCAGCTCATCGGCCTTTACTGAAGCTACCGAACCGGTAAGGTCACTCTTGCGTTGCACGCCATAACCTACAACCACTACTTCGTCAAGTACTTCGGTGTCTTCTTCCAGACGGAAGTTGATTACGTTACGACCACTCACTTTTACAGTCTGTGACTTGTACCCTATAAAAGATACTTCAAGGGTAGCATTACTACTTTCAACTGATATAGAATAATTACCATTGAGGTCGGTAATACAACCGTTGTGGGTTCCATTCTCCAGAATAGTCACCCCAATCATCGGCTCAGAATCATTGGCCGAGACAACAGTACCCTTGACTTGAAATTGCGCCGATGCTGACATACATGCCAAAAGCATAAGCATAAACAGAAAAGGAATCTTCTGATTTTTTTTGACTACATTTTTCATCATAATTAGTTTAAGAGTTAATAATCACATTTTTTCTTTTGTCATTAGCTATTGCTACAATAGCTTTCTAACCGTCATCATACATACATTTCATAGCTTTTAATTATTTAATTATTTGAGGCCTGTTGGCGGAATCAGGGGGGGCTGTCCGGCATTCTGCCGGAGCCATACCAGAGAGGAGGCAACCCCCTGTTTGCTCCGTATCATCCCCAGACAGGGGTACCTCTGACCGAAGATGATACGGAGTTGGTACGGTTCGGTTATTGCCCAACTCCGGCTTTGGCCCTTTTTGGGCACAGGGAAAAAGCCATTCATTCCGCATCGGCAAGCCAACTGTTGATTTGCATTGTTGATTCAAATGGAGCTGTCTGAGCCGGTTCGTCACGTTTGAGTGCGATTGCCCGGCAATAGCACTTTAGGGGAATGAGCCTGTTGCTAATGGTCGCGGAAATTCCATTTGGCATTGTCACTGTTCATATCGAATATGTCGAGAGATGGAGTGCTGTCGCCTACGGACACCAGAACCAGTTCCTTGTCTGTTCCCGGCACTTTTTTGGGCATGATTCGGTAGGTGCCGTC
>OIAH01000610.1_pt1 | contig 13977 bp, 10 predicted proteins | sample 1580711 | NCBI WGS metagenome assembly OIAH01 (sample SAMEA3882556, study PRJEB24775) | human gut metagenome | biome: human-associated habitat; feature: intestine environment; material: feces | place: Netherlands | collected 2009/2010
CCCTGCGCACCCTGCCGCCCCATCGCACCCTCCGCGCCCGGTTCGAGCGCTGGGAGCAGGTGCCGGAACAGGCCCTGAGCGGAGTGGAGTACCTCATCCTGCCCATCGGGCAGGCCGACCGCGTCCCCCGCGAGTGGCGGGAAAAGACACTGCTGGAGCTGCCCCGGGTCATGTTCGGTGCACTGGAGGAGGACACCGCCCGCCGCATCGCGGCCACGCAGGACGCGGGCTTTGCGGGCTATGAGGTGAGCAACATCGCCCACCTGCGGCTCTGCCGGGGTCTGCCCATGACCGGCGGCTTCGGCCTCAATGTCACCAATAACCTCGCGGCCCAGTATTATGCCGACCTCGGCCTTGGCTCGGTGCTCATCCTGCCCGAGGTGAAGGACAGCGACATCAGCACCATCGCGCCCACCCACGAGGGCAGACCTGTCCCCACCGGCGTCATCACCTACGGCCATATGCCGCTGATGGTCACCCGCGCCTGCCCGCTGCAAAATATCCACGACTGCGCCCACTGCGACAAGACCGGCCTGCTCACCGACCGCAAGGCGAAGAAGTTCCCGGTGCGGTGCGGGCTGGGCGTCCGTACTATTTATAATCCGGTGCCCATCTATATGGGCGACAAGCCCGGTGCGCTGACCGTGGACTACGGCGTGGCCTACTTCACGCTGGAAAGCAGGGAGGAGGCTGCTGCCATCCTCGACAGCATCCGACAGCACGCACCCTTCGAGGGAGAGTTCACGAGAGGACTCTATTTCAAGGGGACAAATTAAAGAGGTATACTATGGAACCCATTACTGTAAAATACAAAGTGTTAGACTCCCGGGCCAAGGTGCCCGCCTACGCCACCTCCGGCTCTGCCGCCGCCGACCTGTGCGCCGTGCTGGATGAGCCGCTGACCGTCCAGCCCATGCAGCGGGTGCTGGTGCCCACCGGCCTTGCCATCGAACTGCCCGGCGCACACGCGGTGGCGCTGGTCTATGCCCGCAGCGGCTTGTCCATCAAGCACGGCCTTTGCATGGCCAACGGTGTCGGCGTCGTGGACAGCGACTACCGCGGCGAGCTGAAGGTGCCGATGGTCAATCTGGGGGCGGAGGCCTATACCATCCAGCCCGGGGAGCGGGTGGCCCAGCTCTGCATCGCACCCGTGTATACAGCGGCTTTCGCGCAGGCCGACGCGCTGGAGGAGACCTCCCGCGGTGAGGGCGGCTTCGGCTCGACGGGGAAATAAAAGGAGAACAGCATGGACCTGATCTTAGCCTCCGGCAGTCCGCGCCGGAAGGAGCTTCTGAGCTTATATACAACGGATTTCACCATCTGCGTGAGTGATTTCGACGAGAGCACCGTCACGGCGGACACCCCGGCCCAGTTGGTGGAAAAGCTGGCACGGGGCAAATGCCTCGCCGTGGCAAAAGACCATCCCGGCGCTGTGGTGCTGGGCTGTGATACCGTCGTGGACGTGGGCGGCGAAGTTTTCGGCAAGCCCCACAGCGTGGAGGACGCCGAGCGGATGCTCCGCGCCCTGTCCGGTGCCACCCACGAGGTGCACACCGGTGTCTGCGTGTCGGACGGCCTGCGCACCGAGAGCTTTGTGGACAGCTGCAAAGTGACCTTTTTCCCCATCCCGGAGGAGGAAATCGACGCCTACACGGCCACCAAGGAACCCTATGATAAGGCCGGCGCTTACGCCATTCAGGGCCGCGCCGCCCTCTGGCTCGACCGGCTGGAAGGGGATTACTACACCATCATGGGCCTGCCGGTCAGCCGGACGGCCCGCCTGCTGGGCCGATTCTGATGCGGGACGCAGAAAAATGAAAAAACTCGAAAAAGTTTGCGGAAATGCTTGAGAAAAGCGCGTCTTGCGGCTATAATAAATACGTGTTATTCTGCGATGGGCTGCCGACTGGTCTGGGAGGGCGGCTCTGCATTTTGGAATAGACCTTGGAAATTCGTAAGGAGAGATAGAGAATATGAGCTTGTTTTCAAAGGATGTTGGAATCGATCTCGGTACGGCCAATACCCTCGTTTACATGAAGGGCAAGGGCATCATCATGCGTGAGCCTTCCGTCGTAGCTGTGGACACCAAGAGCGACGAGGTGCGCTGTGTGGGCGCCGAGGCAAAGGCCGTCATCGGCCGCACCCCCGGCAGCATCGTGGCGGTCCGCCCCTTGAAGGACGGTGTCATCGCTGATTTTGACATCACCGCCAATATGCTGGAGACCTTCCTGAAGAAGGCCTGCGGCAACAGCATGTTCTCCCGCCCCCGTGTGGTCATCTGCATCCCGTCGGGCGTCACCGAGGTGGAGCGCCGCGCAGTGCGGGAAGCTGCCCTGAAGGCCGGTGCCCGTCAGGTGTCGGTCATCGAAGAGCCGATGGCAGCGGCCATCGGCGCCGGTCTGCCCATCAGCGAACCTACCGGCAGCATGATCGTGGACATCGGCGGCGGCACGGCAGAGATCGCCGTCATCTCTCTGGGCGGCATCGTGGCCTCCCGCAGCGTCCGGATGGCGGGCGATATGTTCGATCAGGCGATCATCGCCTTTATCAAGCGCAAGTATAATCTGCTCATCGGTGAGCGCACCGCCGAGCAGATCAAGATCGAGATCGGCTCTGCCTACCCGATGGAGTCCGAGATGACCCTCGAGATCAAGGGCCGCAACCTCGTGGACGGCCTGCCCAAGAATGTCATCGTCCACTCGGAGGATGTCCGCGAGGCCCTGTTGGAGTGTCTGGTCAAGATCACCAGCGCCATCAAGGAGACGCTGGAACGCACGCCGCCTGAGCTGAGCGCCGACATCATCGACCACGGCATCACCCTGACCGGCGGCGGCGCACTGCTGCGCGGCCTTGACAAGCTCATCGAGAGCGAGACCGGCATCGACGTCCATGTGGCCGAAGACCCGCTGGACTGCGTGGCCAAGGGCGCTGGCGCTGTGCTGGATCATGTGGACGTCCTGCATGATGTTCTGGATACCGACGGCGGTCATATGTAAGCTCTGGCTGTGCCATTTGCGGCGGCAGGCCGGGGAAAAGACCTTTGCGCTGCTGCGCCGCAGAAGATGAGACTTTGAGCGCGGATGGCACGGCTGTCCGCGCTTTTTTGCAGATTCGGAGGGGAGCCCGTCTTGAAGGATTTTTTTGACACATGGAAATTTAAGATACTCATCGCCATCGCGGTCTTCCTTGTGGGCATCATGGCCTATGCAGGCGCGAACGGCCGCCTCACCGCCGCCCCGCAGGAGCTGCTGAGCGTGGCGGTGGCCCCGTTCCAGCGGGCGGCGGCAAAGCTGAGCGGCGGGGTGGCCTCCCTGTGGGAGAACTACGCCGACATCGACGCCATTCTGGAAGAGAACAAGACCCTCACCGAGGAGAACGCCGCCCTCCGCGCCCAGATGGTGGACTACGACAAGCTCAAGGCGGAGAACGAGGCCTACAAGGCACTGACCAACATTCAGGAGCAGCACCCCGAGATGAGCTACACCTCCTCCTTCGTCATCGGCCGCGACCCGCTGGACTCCTTCTGGGGTTTCACGCTGGACCGGGGCACGCTGGACGGTGTGGCCGTCAACGATGCGGTCATCAGCGACGAGGGCTATCTGCTGGGCGTGGTGCGGGAAGCAGACCTCACCAGCTGCAAGGTCATGACCATCCTGCACCCCAGCTTCAACGCCGCGGGCGTCGTGTCCCGCACCCGGGACAACGGCATCATCACCGGCAGCGCCGAATATGCCGCCGACGGCCTCTGCGTCCTGACCAACCTCGCCCGGAGCACGATGAGCAAGGCAGGAGACCAGATCATCACCACCGGTCTGGGCGGGGTGTTCCCGCCGGAGGTGCTGGTGGGCGTCATCAAGGAGCTGACCCCCGAGGCCAGCGGCAAGTCCATGCTGGCAGTCATCAAGCCGGGCGCAGACCCCCGCACGGTGCGCCATGTGTTCATCATCACCAGCTACTGAGGAGGGTCGGAGATGGAATCTCGCCGCAAACGCAGCCGCAGCCAGATGCTGAAATGGGGCTGCTATATCCTCCTGCTGGTAGTCTGCACCGTAGTGCAGACCACGCCGGGGCTGTTCCAGTTCGGGGCTGCAAAGCCGCTCTGGCTGCTGCCGCTGGGTCTGGCTGTGTCCGCCCTTGAGGGCGAGTTCGCCGGGGCCATCTTCGGCGCGGTGTGCGGCCTGATGTGGGACTACACGGCCGGCCGCACGGTGGGGATGCTGGCGCTGGAGATGATGATCCTCTGCTTCGGGGTATCGGTCATCGTCCAGCTCTACCTGAAGGATACCCCTTCCAACTTCGTGCTGCTGGCTGTGGGGGGCGCACTGCTGGTGCTGGCCGCAGACTGGCTGTTTTTCTACTATATGCCGGGCTACGCAGGGGCAGCGGAGCGCTTCCTCTGGGCCGTGCTGCCGTCGGCCCTGCTCACAGCCCCGGGGAGCTGGCTGCTCCACCGCGCCGTCCAACGCATCAGCGCGGAATTCAAGATCGATAACGGCGTGGTGTGATGCCAGACTCCGCCGGAAGGAGAACGGATGAATCAAGACGAACACAAGATCATGGTGCGCCGGATGGCTGCGCTCATCGCCGTAGCCTCGGTGCTCATCGCGGTGTATGTGCTGCGGCTGATCTTTCTGCAGCTGGTCAACGGGGAGAGCTTCAAGGCGCAGGCGACCAACACCACCGACTACAACTTTACCGTCACCGCCGCCCGCGGCGACATCGTGGACAGCGCCGGACGCCGCATCGCGGCAAGCACCACCAGCTACAATGTGGTACTGAGCAAGCTGCTGATGGGAGACGAAGACCTCGACACCATGCTCCAGAAGGTCGTAGACCTGCTGGAAGCCCACGGCGAGAGCTGGAACGACTCGCTCCTCATCGGGGAGCCGGATGCGGCGGGGCACTACAGCTTCACCGCACAGGCCGACAGCACCAGCGACCAGAAGGCCCTTGCGGCCATGAAGGACTCGCTGGGCTTGCAGCAGTACGCCACCGCCGACGACGTGATGGAAAAGCTGGTGGAGGATTACAAGCTGGAAAATTACTCACTCCATTGGCAGAGAGTGCTGGGCGGCATCCACTATGAGATGCAGCAGCAGGCGTTCTCTAACATCAATAACTTCGTCATGGCTGAGAATGTCAGCGAAACGACGGTAGCGACCATCAAGGAGAACAGTCTGACGCTGCCCGGCGTGGAGATCGTGGAGACCAGCACCCGCAGCTACGACGAGGGGGACATCATCCCCCATGTGCTGGGCCGCGTGGGCAAGATCACCGCCGAAAAGTGGAAGGTGACGGACGAGAACGGTCAGACCACCTACCCTCTGCGGGAAAAGGGCTATAATATGAACGATATGATCGGCGTGTCGGGCCTTGAGGCCGTCTACGAAGACGAGCTGCGGGGCAGGGACGGCGTCGAGACCATCACCCGCAGCTCGGACGGCGTCATCGTGGGTACGGCCATGACGACGGTGCCGGAGCCGGGCCATACCGTCCAGCTCACCATTGACAGCGCGTTCCAGCAGGCCGTGGACAAGGCGCTGGCCAAGAACATCGAGATGATCAACAGCACCTACAACACCGGAAGCTCGGCCAAGGCCGCGGCCGGTGCGGTGGTGGTCATCAGCACCAAGGACGGCAGCGTGCTGGCGGCCTCCAACTACCCCAGCTACGACCAGAACCTTTTCGCCACCCAGTACAGTGAGTACAGCGCAGACCCCGGCCTGCCGCTGCTCAACCGCGCCCTGCAGGGCCTGTACACCCCCGGCTCCACCTTCAAGCCCGCCGTGGCGGTGGCGGCGCTGGATGCCGGCGTCATCAACCGCTATTCCACGGTCTACTGCAACGGTGTGTATACCTATTATGATACCTACCGCCCCAAGTGCACCCGCCACGGCCACAGCGGCAACATCGACGTCATCACGGCCATCAAGTGGAGCTGCAACATCTTCTTCTACGACGTGGGACGCCGCACCACCAGTGACGTCTACGACGCCTACGCCTACAAGATGGGCCTCGGCGTCCGCACCGGTGTGGAGGTCAACGAGGCCACCGGCCGTTTGACCACCAAGAACGACTCCAACTATACGGCCTCGCTGGACGTTCAGGCGGCCATCGGTCAGGGCAACACCGTCGTCACCCCTGTTCAGCTGGCCACCTATGCCGGTACGCTGGCCAACCGGGGCATCCGCTACCGCACCCACTTCGTCAAGGCCATCCTTGACACCAACACCGGCGAGGTGCTGCAGGAGACTCAGCCCGAGGTGATGGACGTCATCGAGGACCGGGGCGACACCTTCGACCTCGTGAAGCAGGGCATGATCGGCGTGTCAGAGACGGTATCGGGCCTGAGCAATTACCCCGTCACTATCGCCTGTAAGACTGGTACTCCCCAGCGCAGCGAGACGTACTACGTCGGCAGCACCCGCAAGCACTACACCAACACCATGATGATCGCCTATGGCCCGGCGGAGGACGCAGAGATCGCGCTGGGCATCGTCATCGAGTACGGCGGCGGCGGTGCCCGCGCAGGCAACCTTGTGGCTGACATCTTCAACGCCTACGCCGCCCTGAAGGAGGGGACCCTGACCATGGAAGAGCCGGAGGCAGACAGCGCTTCGGATGCAGCCGTGGACGGGCAGGACGCGCCGGAGGCCGTGGGAAACGGCGACGCCCCCGCAGACCAGCCCGCCGCCTGAGCGATGGTGCGTGGATTTGGCAGAAAGTTATGAAAATTTGGGACTTTTGGCTGAAAAACAGTTGTAAAAAGACGGAAACTGTGATACTATGATATGTGCAAGATGATTGTCCCGGACAGGGGAATGGGAAAAGGAGAGGTTGACCGATGACGATTGCACTGATTGCGCATGACTCCAAAAAAGAGCTGATGGTGCAGTTCTGTACGGCATATTGCCGGATTTTGAGCCAGCATAAATTGGTGGCCACCGGTACGACCGGCAAGATGATCGCCGAAGCCACCGGCCTTCAGGTGCAGCGCTTTCTGGCAGGTGTACAGGGCGGTGATCAGCAGATCGCGTCCCGCATCGCCTGCAATGAGGTCGATCTGCTGCTGTTCTTCCGCGACCCCATCAATGCAAAGCCCAGCGAGCCGAACGAGATGACCCTGCTGCGTCTGTGTGATGTGCACAATATCCCGCTGGCCACTAACATCGCCACTGCGGAAGTCCTCATCCACGGCCTTGAGCGCGGCGACCTCGACTGGCGCGACATCGTGCATCCCCAGAACTGATGAAAAAATGAAATCCCCCGTGCGGCACAGCTGCACGGGGGATTTTTTGACGCTTCTATCTGGGATAAAGACGAAACTTTATGGAATGCCAAGGCCTCCCCTCGGTAGGGGAGGTGGCACGCCGCAGGCGTGACGGAGAGGTTATCCCCCAAGAAGGGAGACAAAACCTATGAAGATCATCGTGGATATGATGGGCGGCGACAACGCCCCGCTGGCTGTGCTGGAGGGCGCAGCCGCAGCTGTCAAGGAGTATGGCGTCCAGCTCATCGGCGTGGGTGACGAGGCCCTTGTCCGCAAGACTGCTGCGGACAACAACATCCCGCTGGACGGCATCGAGCTGGTCAACTGCACCGAGGTCATCGAGATGTGCGACGAGCCGGCCAGGGCCATCCGCACCAAGAAGGACTCCTCCATCGTCGTGGGCCTGAACCTGCTGAAGGAGGGCAGGGGCGACGCATTCGTCTCGGCCGGCAGCACCGGCGCGCTCCATGTGGGCGCAAGCCTTATCGTCCGCACCCTGCGGGGCATCAAGCGCCCGGCGCTGGCCACCATGGTGCCTGCCAAGAATAAGGCTTACCTGCTGCTGGACTGCGGCGCGAATGTGGAGTGCCGCCCCGAGATGCTGGCTGCCTTCGCCGTCATGGGCAGCTGCTATGTGAACAAGGTAGAGGGCCGCACCTCCCCCAGCGTGGCGCTGGCCAACAACGGTGCGGAGGAGAGCAAGGGCACGCCCATGCTCAAGGAGGCCCACCAGCTCCTCAAGACCACCCCGGGCATCCGCTTCGTGGGCAACATCGAGCCGCGGGACGTGCCGAACGGCGACGTGGACGTCGTCGTCTGCGACGGCTTTACCGGAAACGTCATCCTCAAGCTCACCGAGGGCGTGGCCAGGATGCTGCTGGGGATGCTGAAGGAGATGTTCCTGAAAAATCTGGGCGGAAAGCTGGCTTTCCTGCTGCTGAAGAACAGCGTGTCCGGCCTCAAGCATCAGATGGACAGCGAGGAGTACGGCGGCGCACCCTTCCTCGGCGCAAAGCAGCCGGTCATCAAGGCCCACGGCTCCTCCAAGGCCAAGGGCATCAAGAACGCCATCCGGCAGGCAAAGATCTGCGTGGAAAACGACCTGTGCGGCACCATGCAGACTGCGCTGGATGAATTAAATACGGCAACAAAAGAGTAAAGGGGAAACGAGCTTGCCCTCTCAGGCGCTCTCTTATAGAGCGCTGGCCCGGAAGGACCTCTCAGGCGCTTCGCGCCAGCTCCCCTTAAAAGGGGAGCCAAAGCCTCTCCCTTTGGGAGAGGTGGCATTGCGAAGCAATGACGGAAAGGGCAAGGACGCTGACAAAGAATCAAGGGAGTTAAAAAGACATGAGCCATCCGTTGGAAACTATCATTGGCTACAAGTTCAAGCACCCGGAGCTGCTGGAAACGGCGCTCACCCACACCAGCTACGCCAACGAGACCCGCCCGCCGGTCAAGCACAATGAGCGTCTGGAATTTCTGGGCGACAGCGTGCTTCAGATCGTTTCGGCAGACTACCTCTTCCACGCCTACGCCGACCGTCCCGAGGGCGACCTGACCCGCATCCGTGCCAGCCTCGTCAGCGAGGGGGCGCTGTTCCAGTTTGCGCAGGAGATCCATCTGGGCGACTACCTGCGTCTGGGCCGCGGCGAGGAGCGCTGCGGCGGACGCACCCGCCCCAGCGTCGTGTCGGACGCCTTCGAGGCTGTCATTGCCGCCCTCTATCTTGACGGCGGCATGGAGGTGGCCAAGGGCTTCATCCTGCCCTTCATCACCGAGGGCAAGCACGCCGAGGCCGACTACAAGACCCGTCTGCAGGAGATCGTCCAGCAGAACCCCGAAGAGAAACTGAGCTATGTGGTGGAGCAGGAGACCGGCCCCGACCATGACAAGCACTTCGTGGTGGCGGTCCGGTTCAACTCGGACTGCATCGCCCGGGGCGAGGGCCGCAGCAAGAAAATGGCAGAGCAGCACGCTGCCCGGGAGGCCCTGAAGCTGCTGGGCGTCATTAAGGAAAAGTAAAATGGTGTTCAAGGAACTGGAGATCCAAGGCTTCAAGAGCTTTCCGGACAAGGTCCGGATACGGTTCGACGAGGGCGTCACCGGCGTCGTCGGCCCCAACGGCTCAGGCAAGTCGAACCTGTCGGACGCGGTGCGGTGGGTGCTGGGCGAGACCAGCTCCCGCCAGCTTCGCGCTGCCGGCAAGATGGAGGACGTCATCTTTGGCGGTACCCGCCGCCGGGGGGCCATGGGCTTTGCCATGGTGCGTCTGACGCTGGACAACAGCGCCCACACGCTGGACATCGACGCTGATGAGGCCGTCATCGGCCGCAAATACTACCGCTCCGGCGAGAGCGAATACACCATCAACGGTCAGGTCTGCCGCCTCAAAGACATCTACGAGCTGCTGCTGGATACCGGCATCGGCCGGGATGGCTACTCCGTCATCGGGCAGGGCCGCATCGCGGAGATCGTCGCCGCAAAGAGCAGCGAGCGCCGCGAGATCTTCGAGGAGGCCTGCGGCATCGCCAAGTACCGCTACCGCAGGAACGAGGCCGAGCGCCGTCTGGCCGCAGCGGCCGAGAACCTCGAGCGTCTGCGGGACATCCTCGGCGAGCTGGAGGCCCGGGTCGGCCCGCTGGAAAAAGAGAGCGAAAAGGCTCAGCGCTTCCTCGAGCTGAGCGCCCGGCGCAAGACGCTGGAGGTTACCCTCTGGACCGACGGCGTCCACCGCGCCCGGGAGGCCGTCCGCCGTCAGGTGCGGGACTATGAGACCGCGCAGGCCGACTATGAGCGGTTCGACCGGGAGGCCAAGGCCGCCGAAGCCGAGGCTGAGAAGATCCGTATGCAGGCACAGCAGCTGACCATCGCCGTCGAGCGCCTGAATGGGGATATTCGCAGCATCACCGAAGAACTGAACGGCAGCGACAGCCGCATCGCCGTGCTGGAAAACGACATCGCCCGCAACGAGGAGAGCGCCGCCGCTTTACAGGCGGACATCGCCGCCGGGGAGCAGGACAGCACCGAGGCCGCCGCCGCGCTGGAACGCCACCGCACCGTGGCCCGGTCGATGGCGGCGGCAGGGGAGAAGCTGGCCGCAGAGCTGGCCGAGCTGGATGCAGAGCTTCTGCGGCTGACCAGTGAGAACAACGCCAGCGGTGCCCGCCGGGACACCCTGCGGGCAGAGGTGGCCGACCTGACTGCCAAGCGCACTGAGGCACAGGTGGCGAAAGCCGCCGCCGAGGCCGCCGCTGAGGCGGCGCAGCAGCAGCTGCCCACCCTCGCCGAGAACGCTGAGGCCCTCGAGGCCCAGCGGGATGAAGCAAAGCAGGACCTCGCCGATACCATCCAGTACCGGAAGCTGCTGGACGAGAACGAAAAGCAGCTGGCCAACGTCAGGGCGGGCCTCAGCCTCAAGCTCAAGGGCCGGAAAGCCGCCCTCAGCGAGGCCGATGCCGCCGAGCAGAAGCTGGGCCGGGAGCTGGACGCCGCCCGCCAGCGCCTCGGCGTGCTGAAAGAGCTGGAAAAGAACATGGACGGCTACCAGAACTCGGTCAAGACCGTCATGCGCGCCGCCTCGGCCCGCCGCCTGCGGGGCATCATCGGGCCGGTGTCGTCCATCCTCAGCGTCGAGCCGGGCCGGGAAGTGGCCATCGAGACGGCGCTGGGCGGCGCTTTGCAGAACATCGTGGTGGAGAACGAAGCCGCCGCCAAGGCTGGCATCGCCCTCCTCCGCAGCGAGAATGCGGGCCGCGCCACCTTTCTGCCGCTGGATACCGTCCAGCCCGGCTTTTTCCGGGGAAACCTCTCCGGCTCGGCCCGGCTGGCCTCCACCCTCGTGAAGGCAGACCCCCGCTACGCCAACATCGTGTCGAACCTGCTGGGACGCATCGTGGTGGTGGACGACATCAACGAAGCCTCCCGGGTGGCCCGGGAGCTGGGTTACCACAACAAGGTGGTGACGCTGGATGGTCAGGTCATCAACGCAGGCGGCAGCTTCACCGGCGGCAGCGTCCAGCGGTCGGCGGGCCTGTTCACCCGCAGGCAGGAGATGGAAGAGCTGCGGGTCAAGGCCGCCAAGCTCCAGAAGGACTGCCTCGCGGCGCAGGAGCGCACCGACGAGCTGAAGACGCAGACCGATGCGCTGGCCGCAGAGCTGACCGCCGCCGAGAGCGAGATCATCACCGCCGCCAATGACCGCGTCCGCGCCGAGGCCGAGCAGAAACGGCTTGAGGCGGCTGTGACGCAGTCGGAAGCTGCTCTTGCAGGCCGTCAGGACGAGATGGAGCGGTGGAAGGCCCAGCTGGAAGCCGCCCGCACCCGGGCCGACGAGGCAGAGAAGCAGGAAGCGGCCTTCGCCGCCGACATCGACGCCCGCACGGCAGAGCTGGAACGCATCGCCGAGGGCGACGACGCCTTCCTTGCCCGGCAGCGGAGCCTCGCCGAGCGGCTGAGTGCCAAGCGGATGGAGCAGCTGGCCCGCCAGAAGGACGCCGAGCTGGCCCGCAGCCAGATCGAGGCGCTGGAAAAGCAGGCCAAGGACGCCGAGAGCCGCCGCGCTGCGCTGGAAGAGAGCCTCACCGCCCTTGCTGCCCGCAGCGGGGCTTGTCAGGAGGAGATCGAAGCCATCCGGCGGGCCAAGGTGGACAGCACCGGACTCATCGCCGAGAAGGAGGCGGAGATCCGTGCCGCCACTGAGAAGCGGCTGCTCTGTCAGAAGAGCGAGACCGAGGCGCTGGCCAAGGGCCGTGCCGCCTCCGACGAGCGGGAAGAGATGGGCCGGGAGATGGCCCGTCTGGCCGAGCGGAAGGCCGCCGCCGAGAGCGAATACGACCAGATGGCCGCAAAGCTCTGGGACGAGTACCAGCTGACCCTCTCGCAGGCCGAGGCGCTCTGTGTGGAGTTCGAAAACATCAACGCCCTCCGGGTACAGGTGGCCGACCTGCGCGGAAAGATCCGCGCACTGGGCAGCGTCAACGTCAGCGCCATCGAGGAATATCAGGAGGTCAAAGCCCGCTACGATGCCCTCCGGGCACAGGTGGAGGACGTTGAGGGCAGCAAAAACGAGCTGACCCGGATGATAAACGGCCTGTCGAACCAGATGAGGGACATCTTCACCGACAGCTTCCGTGCCATCAACGAGAACTTCGGGCGGGTCTTTACGGAGCTGTTCGGCGGCGGCGAGGCCAGCCTCGTCCTCGAGGACGAGAGCGATGTGCTCGCCTGCGGCATCGGCATCCGGGTGGCCCCGCCGGGCAAGGTCATCAAGAATCTGGAGGCGCTGTCCGGCGGCGAGCAGGCGCTGGTGGCCATCAGCATCTACTTCGCCATCCTTGCCGTCAACCCTGCGCCTTTCTGCATCCTCGATGAGATCGAAGCCGCGCTGGACGACGCCAACGTCGTCCGCTTTGCCCAGTATCTCCGCCGGGTGAGCGACAAGACCCAGTTCATCGTCATCACCCACCGCCGCGGCACGATGGAGGCCGCCAATGTCCTCTACGGCGTCACCATGCAGGAGGACGGCGTCTCCAAGCTGCTCAAGCTCGACCTTGAACAGGTTGACGCGGAGATGGTTTCGTAGGTATAATAGGAACAACCTCTTAGTCTCGCTATCGCTCGACAAGGCCGGGTTGCGGCACCCAGCATCCGCAGCACTTCGTTCGCGTCTTGCTGGCCGCTGCCCCAACAGCGACTCCCTGTTTCCGCCACTGGCGGCGGTCGTCGTCGTTGCCCCTACCGAGGGGAGCCTCTGGCGAAGAGGAAAACTTTCCGGTATGCCAAGGCCTCCCCTCGATAGGGGAGGTGGCACGGCGGCAGCCGTGACGGAGAGGTTATCCCAATCAACATAAGTTAAGGAGAGAACCAATGGGACTCTTTGGATTTGGCAAAAAAGAAAAGGACAAAATGAAGAATGGCCTCGAAAAGACCCGCACGGGCTTTTGGGGCAGCATCATGAACACCCTCACCGGCAGCAAGATCGACGACGACCTTTACGATGAGCTGGAAGAGCAGCTCATCCTCGCCGACGTGGGCGGCGATGTGGCCATCAAGCTGGTGGATGCGCTCCGCGACCGGGTGCAGGAAAAGGGCCTCAAGACCGGCGAACAGGCGGCAGATGCCCTGCGCGACATCATTGCCGAGGAAATGACACCGGATGCCGAGATGGATCTTTCCGGCAAGCCGGCCGTCATTCTGGTCATTGGCGTGAACGGCGTGGGCAAGACCACCAGCATTGCCAAGCTGGCCGATTTCTATACCCGTCAGGGCAAAAAGGTCATGCTGGCTGCAGGCGATACCTTCCGTGCTGCCGCCAGCGAGCAGCTGGAGATCTGGGCCGACCGCGCCGGTGTGCCCATTGTGAGCGCAGGCGAGGGCGCAGACCCGGCGGCTGTCATTTTCGACACCGTAAAGTCTGCCACCGCACGCGGTTATGACATGGTCATTGCCGACACCGCAGGCCGTCTGCACAACAAGGCAAACCTGATGGCAGAGCTTTCCAAGATCAGCCGCAGCGTCAAGAAGGCCAGCCCGGAAGCCAGCCTTGAAACGCTGCTGGTGCTGGATGCCATCACCGGTCAGAACGCCATCAGTCAGGCCAAGGAATTCTGCAAGGCTGCAGATGCTACAGGCATCATCCTGACCAAGCTGGACGGCACCGCCAAGGGCGGCTGCGTGGTGGCGGTCAAGCAGCGTCTGGGCCTGCCGGT
>OIAH01000615.1_pt1 | contig 13812 bp, 8 predicted proteins | sample 1580711 | NCBI WGS metagenome assembly OIAH01 (sample SAMEA3882556, study PRJEB24775) | human gut metagenome | biome: human-associated habitat; feature: intestine environment; material: feces | place: Netherlands | collected 2009/2010
CCTGGTTCGCCAAGCCCGGCCAGAAGGTCGCGCTCGTCGGCGCCACCGGCGCGGGCAAGACCACGGTGACCAACCTGATCAACCGCTTCTACGACATCCAGGAAGGCATGATCCTGTATGACGGCATCTCCGTCAAGGGCATCCGCAAGCCGGATCTGCGTCGTTCGCTGGGTGTGGTGCTGCAGGACGTGAACCTGTTCACCGGCACCGTGATGGACAACATCCGTTACGGCCGCCTGAACGCCACCGATGAGGAATGCATCGCCGCCGCGAAGCTCACGAACGCCGACGGCTTCATCCGCATGCTGCCCAACGGCTACCAGACCGTGCTCGAAGGCGACGGCTCCGGCCTGTCCCAGGGCCAGCGCCAGTTGATTTCCATCGCACGTGCTGCCGTGGCCGATCCGCCGGCCATGATCCTCGACGAGGCCACCTCGTCCATCGACACCCGTACCGAAGAGGTGGTGCAGGCCGGCATGGACAACCTCATGAAGGGTCGTACCGTGTTCGTGATCGCCCACCGCCTCTCCACGGTGCGCAACTCCGACGTGATCATGGTGCTCGACCATGGCCGCATCATCGAACGCGGCTCGCATGACGAGCTCATCGCGCAGAAGGGCGAGTACTATCAGCTCTACACAGGTGCCGTAGAACTCGAATAATCTAATAGTCTCCTGAATTGGAGCGATGCGAGCACACGCTAGCGTTCTACACTAGCCGCGCTTCGATCCCTGTCGGCTGATACCGCCCTTATGGCCGGTGGCTTTGAACGGCACGGATCCTCTGGAAAATCCCTTGCTTTGAAATTGCGATTTTGAAGCAAGGGATTTCTTATTGTCTTTGCCATGCATGGTATTCGGCTGCGGCCAGCCCGCCTTCCGTGAAGGCGGTTCCGTCATACGTTCATGAGACTGCTGCATGAGCAGCGATTATAATTGGCTTGCGTAATCGTTGCATAAATCTCGCTTGGTTTGTCGTTATGTCAATAATAGGTTATCCTTTCATGGGTAAACGATTTACTAAATTGGAGAGCGAGACATGGCGACGATTAAAGAGATTGCGCAACGTACCGGGTTTTCTCAGGCTACGGTGTCTCGACTTCTGAACGGTGATCCCACCCTATCGGTGCGTGAAGAGACTCGTCGCAAGATCATTCAGGCGAGCGAGGACCTCGGCTATAGCGTGCAGACCAAGCGCATCGTCATCCCTCATGAGGTTGCATTGCTTGACAATGAAAAGTCCGACGAGGCGTTGCGGGACTCCTATTTCACCGATTTGCGTTCAGCGCTCGAACGCAATGCGGAACAGCAACGCATGGAAATGACGGTGTTCCACAATCTCGACGATATGATCGCTCGCAGTTCCAAATTCGACGGGTTCATGGCGATTGGCGCCGACCAGATCAGCGAGGAGGACTTGGAGCGGCTGCATAGGGCCATGCCGTATGGCGTGTTCATTGACGTGAATCCGGCGCCGAATCTGTTCGATTCCGTGCAGCCTGATTTGCAGCAGACCATGCATGATGCGGTCGCGGCCTGTGCTGCCAAGGGCATGAAGCGCGTTGGATTCATCGGAGGCAAGGGCTGCCTGATGAACTTTTATGAGGTCGATGAGGAGAATCGCGCCACATATTTCCGTCGTGAGGCAAGGCGTTTCGGTATTCAATCCGACGGATTGGTGTATTCCGACGGCTTGTTCACCGTGAGCAACGGCCGTGCGTTGGGGGAGCAATTCGTGCGCGACCATAATGGCGTGCTGCCTGATGCCGTGATCGTAGCTGCCGATGTGATTGCGGTTGGCGTGCTGCAGGCGTTCAATGCGGTTGGCGTGCTGGTGCCGCGCGATATCAGCGTGATCAGCATTAACAATCAAACGATTTCGCAGTTGACCTCGCCGCCGTTGAGCACATTCTCCATCGATCAGAACGAGCTTGCGCGTGTGGCGACGCTGATGTTGGGTGATGCCATTTCCGGCAAACGCACGATTCGTCAGCATGCGTACCTGTCGACGTCGCTGGTGGTGCGCGATAGTTTTGTGCCGACAAAATAGCGGTTATTTCTTTACTTCTGTATAGTAATCGGGCTATTTCCAGATTGGCTTGGTTTCGTTTCGACGTGGAAGCTTTTGCATATCGTAAATATCGATTTTGGTAAAAACTGCCACAAGATAATGCGACAGTTTGCCTATTTTGTTGTGTAAATGGCGAAAAAATAACGTTTTTGGCTATCTTTCGAACAGAAGCTCACAAAATATGACACGCCGATAGGCGATATGTTCAGTGATAAATTTTACTAACTTTAGGTAAGGGGATATACTGATAGTTAGGTCAAGGAAGGACCTGTATCTGACTTCTAAGGAGAAGCAAAGATGGGAAATGGCAACAACGGTTCCAAAGGCGGGAACCTCTTGTCTCGCGTGGCGTACTCGTTCGGTAACGTCGGCCAGTCCGCGTTCTACAACGCACTGAGCACCTATTTCATCGTCTACGTGACGAGCTCGCTGTTCTCTGGCGTCGATAAGAGCGTCGCCACCAAGCTGATTGGCATCATCACCGGCCTGGTCGTGGTGATCCGTATCGCGGAGATCTTCATCGACCCGCTGCTGGGCAACATCATCGACAACACCACCACCAAGTGGGGCCGTTTCCGCCCATGGCAGTTCCTCGCCGGCGCGATTTCGTCCGTGCTGATCGTGCTAGTGTACACCGGCCTGTTCGGCTTGGTGAACGTCAACACCACGCTGTTCATCGTGCTGTTCGTCATCACCTTCGTCGTGCTCGACGTGTTCTACTCCCTGCGTGACATCTCCTACTGGGGTATGATCCCTGCATTGAGCTCCGACTCCCACGAGCGCTCCACCTACACCGCACTCGGCTCCTTCACCGGCTCCATCGGCTACAACGGCATCACCGTCGTGGTCATCCCGATCGTCACCTACTTCAGCTGGGTGTTCACCGGTGAGCACGCCGAAAGCCAGTCCGGCTGGACCTGCTTCGGTATTATCGTCGGCCTGCTCGGCCTCTTGACCGCATGGACCGTTGCCTTCGGCACCAAGGAGAACGAGAGCGCCCTGCGTTCCAAGGCCCAGAAGAACGGCAACCCGATCGAAGCCTTCAAGGCCATCTTCCAGAACGACCAGCTGCTGTGGGTTGCCTTGAGCTACCTGCTGTACGCCATCGCCAACGTGGCCACCACCGGCGTGCTCATGTACCTGTTCAAGTACATCCTCGACAACACCGCCGCATACTCCATCGTGGGCGTCATCCCGGTCATCACCGGCTTGGTTATGGCCCCGCTGTACCCGATCCTGAACAAGCGCATTCCGCGCCGCTACCTGTACTTGGGTGGCATGGTGCTCATGATCGTCGGCTACCTGCTGTTCGCCGTCGGCTCCAGCAATCTGGCAATGGTCATCGTCGGTCTGGTCTTCTTCTACCTGCCGCAGACTTTCATTCAGATGACCGCCATCCTGTCGCTGACCGACTCCATCGAATACGGCCAGCTGAAGAACGGCAAGCGCAACGAGGCCGTCACCCTGTCCGTCCGCCCGATGCTCGATAAGATCGGTGGTGCCATGTCCAACGGCATCGTCGGCATCATCGCCGTGGCCGCTGGCATGACCGGCAATGCGACCGCAGCCGACATGACCGCATCCAACATCCACATCTTCAAGATCTGCGCCTTCTACATTCCGCTCGTGCTCATCATCCTGAGCCTGATCGTGTTTCTGTTCAAGGTGAAGATCACTGAGAAGATGCACGATGAGATCGTCAAGGAGCTCGAAGTGAAGCTCGCCAACGGTGAGATCGAAGCCGACGACGCTCAGACCGTGGAAGCCGTCGAGGCGGTTGCCGTGGCTGAAACCGCTGGAACTGCTGGAACCGCGACTCCGGCGGGCCAGCCTGAATCCCGATAACTGAACTTCCCCTTCCTTTCCGACAACCAGGGCCGCCTGAAGCACTCCATCCGCTGCAGGCGGCCTTTCATGTCTTTTCGTCTCCTCGCCTCTCATCCCGTCCGGGTTCCTCCACTCACTGGAACAATTTGGACGATAAAAGGCCTGTCAGCGGGAGGATTCCTCCGCTCGCTGGAGGTTTTTGGACAGTACGGGGGTGTTTTGCGGTCCGGATTCTTCCAGCGACTGGAGGGATATGGATGCTTGGAGAGTTGCAGACGGGGCGATTCTTCCGGTGGCTGGAGGTTTTGGGTCGCGCTAAGGCGTCCGGAGCTATGCTTCGCCGATGAGGGAGCCGCGTTCGTGGATCGTCGGCACCAGTGTGCGGATCACGATGGTGGCCTGCCCGCGCAGGGTGAGATCCTCGCCTTGCCTGCAACGGTGAATTTGCGGTGCCTCCTGATAATCCGTGGTCACGGTGCGGCTGATTTCGTTTTCCATCGCGTCGATGAATTGAGTATTGACGATTTCCGGCGCACCATATACCGAAATGTCGCGCAGATCCAACAATCCTGCCGGTATGGCCATGACGCGCCCGAGCAACGCGCCCGCTTCGGTGAGAATATGCGTACGCGCGGCGGGATCCTGCGAGATGCGTTGCTGCAGCCTGTCACCGGAAACGAATGATTCGAGACATCCCTGTTTGCCGCATTCGCAGATTGGCCCGTTCGGGTCGACCACCACGTGTGCGATTTCTCCGGCAGTGAAGGAACTTCCTTCGATGATGACGTCGTTGAGGCATAATGCCGCGCCGACGCCCCGCCCGATGGAGATGAGCATGGAATTGGGAGAGCAGTCGCCGAAGAATCGTTCCGCCACAAGTGCCGCATTGGTGTCGTTGCCTACGATCACGGGCACTCCGGTGGCGTTTTCCACTTCGGTTTTCAGCGGCAGTTCGCTCCACCCCAAGTGCACGGATTTGCGCACCACGCCGTTGGGTTCCACAATGCCGGTCACCGCGATGCCGATGCCAAGGATCGGCAGTGGCGTTGAGCTGATGAGCTGCCTGCAGAGGTCGATCACGTCATCGACGCTGCAGCCATGGTCGACGGGAAGCTCGGTGCGGTCCACGATTCTGCCGGAAAGATCCGCCAGCGCTCCTTTGACGAGCATCGGATTCGACAGGTCGACGGAGACGATTCGCCAGAAATCGGTGTCGATGGCGAGCACTTGTGAACGTTTACCGCGCCCTTCGCGATTGTCGGGGCCGAGTTCGCGCAGAATGCGATTGTCGACCATTTCGCCGGTCACTTCGCTGGTGGTGAAGCGCGAAAGTCCGATGAGTTTGCCGATATTGGCTCGCGACATTTGCGTTGCGGGGAAAAGCTGCTCGAATGCGGCGGTGATATTGCTGATTCGAATGTCGGAAGGTGATGCCTTTGCTTGGGTACCGCTCACGATGTCCTCGCTTTCTTGTGTGGAGCCGATACATATTGTAGTTTGTGGCGATACAAGTGCGTTATGTAATTTTTATTGGCAATAAAGAGTACTAAACAAGAGTATACGGCATTTTTCCTCGAATTGCGATTGCTTTACGATTGTCACTAAATGGCGGAATTTCAGCTTTTTTGTGGAATAGCAATCGCGTGCCGGATTTAAATGTAAGGAAACTTGACAAAAAAGGATTACGTAGGTATGCTGTGACTATCCGGTGCAAGGAGGTGCCGGAATAATCTCACGAAGGAGAGAGATATGCGATCCCACACTCAGCGTTTGATGGTTTGCGCAGCTTCTTTCGCGGCTCTGTGCATGGGTCTTGCAGGATGCGGTTCCAATACGGCCAGCACCGGCGGGGATTCCGGGGAGGTCGTCAACCTCACGTACATGCACCGTCTTCCGGATTCCGAAGGCATGACCTTGGTCAAAGACATTGTTGCCAAGTGGAACAAGGATCATCCGAACATTCAGGTCAAGGCCACCAAGTTCGATGGTGCCGCACAAGATATGATCAAGAAGCTGGAAACCGACGTCAAGGCCGGCAATGCTCCGGATCTTGCACAGGTCGGCTACGCCGAAGTGCCTGAGGTGTTCACCAAGGGCTTGCTCGAAGACGTGACCGAAGAGGCCGCGAAGTACAAGAGTGACTTCGCCGAAGGCCCATATTCCATGATGCAGGTTGATGGCAAGACCTACGGCCTGCCGCAAGACACCGGCCCGCTTGTATACTTCTACAACCAGAAGGCTTTCGACGAACTGGGCATCAAGGTTCCCAAAACCAAGGATGAGCTGATCGAAGCGGCAAAGACCGCAGCCGCGTCCGGCAAGTACATCATGGATTACGAAGCCGATGAGGCCGGCAACATCTTCGCAGGTTTGGCAAATGCTTCCGACCCGTGGTACACCGTCAAGAATGACGCTTGGGTGGTCAACACCAACGGCAGCGGTTCGCAGGCTTTTGCTGAAACCTTCCAGGAACTGATCGACAACAAGGCCACGCTGACCAACCCGCGTTGGGTGCCGTCGTTCGACGCATCCCTGCAGGATGGCACGCTGATCGGCAACATCGGCGCCGCTTGGGAGGCTCCGCTATTCAAGGACTCCGCAGGAGACACCGGCAAGGGTGACTGGCGTGTCACCCAGATCGGTGACTGGTTCGGCAATGGCACCAGCACCGGCCCTGACGGTGGTTCCGGCGTCGCAGTGCTCAAGGGTTGTGAGCACAAGGCCGAAGCCATGGAATTCCTCGACTGGTTCAACACTCAGGTTGAGGATCTGACCTCCCAAGGTCTGATTGTGGCCGCCAGCACCGAAACCGCGAAGACCCCTGAATCCTGGAACGAATTCTACGGCGGCCAAGACGTGATGAAGGAATTCGCTACTGCCAACGACAACATGGTCGCATTCAACTACATGCCGGGCTACTCCGCGGTCTCCGCAGCTATGCAGGAAGCCGCCGACAAGGCAGCCGACGGTTCCGGCAAGGTGGCGGACGTGTTCCCTGTGGCACAGCAGACCTCCATCGACACCCTCAAGAACTACGGCCTGTCCGTAGCGAAGTGATCAACGTATGGAACCAGGGATCACCCGCTCTGATTCCATAACCCCTCCAACGACGGTGTGGAGCCAACGCAACACACGGCTCCACACCGTTCCTTATGAAAATATTCCTTGTGAATATTCCCTATGAATCGATCTAGCTGATTCGACGGAGCGGCTGAAACCGGCACTCCTCTCCCGTGATGACGATTTGGATACGGCGATTCGAACTGTGAAAGATGCCATCAACGATGAATGGCATCCGATGCGAAAGATAGGTACATCATGACTGCAACAACGCATGCGGCGAAACCAAAGCGCACTGATGCGCAACGCCGCGAGAATCGAACAGGATGGGCGTTCATGGCGCCATTCGGCATACTGTTCGCCATCGTATTCATCATCCCGATTTTCTATGCCATCTATTCCAGCTTCTTCCGTCAGGTCACCGAGGGCGGCGGCGCGTACGGCGGCGGCGAATTGGTGAATAAATTCGTAGGATTCCAGAATTTCGAGTACGTGCTTACGTCCGGCAATTTCTGGTCCGGTGTGGGCAGGGTGCTGATTTACACCCTCATTCAGGTGCCGCTGATGATCATCATCGCGTTGGCTTTGGCGATGGTCATCGATTCGTTCGTGGTCAAGCACATCACGGGTTTCCGTCTCGGCTACTTCCTGCCGTACGCCATTCCAGGTGTGGTCGCATCCATCATTTGGGTGTACCTGTATAACGGTCAGATTTCGCCGATCGTCAAAGGTCTTGCGGCCATCGGAATAAACGTTGATTTCTTCAGCAAGAACGTTGTGCTCGCTTCCATGGCAAACATCACCACATGGACGTTCACCGGCTACAACATGCTGATTTTCTTGGCCGCACTGCAGGCGATTCCGCACGAACTGTACGAAGCCGCACGCATTGATGGCGCAAGTGGATGGCAGATCTCCATGCGCATCAAACTGCCGAACGTGCGTTCCGCGGCGCTGCTGTCCATGTTGCTGTCCATCGTCGGCACAATCCAGCTATTCAACGAACCGCAGATCATGCAGACCGCCGATCCGGGCATCTCCAAAACCTATACGCCAATGATGATGGCCATGAACACTTCCCAAGGCACGCTGACTCCGGGCGGTGACGGACCCGCATCGGCGGTCGCCATCGTCATGGCACTGATCGCAGGCGTTCTCGCCATGATCTACGCACTGGTCGAGAGGAAGGCGAACGAACAATGAGCAACGCAGTCGCAGCAAGAAAAGACGAACGCGCCCGCAGAAAAGCGGAACGCATGATGGAAAAGCAACGCGAAGCGGCCGAACACGATCTGCCGCGCTCCATGCGCCCATCGCCGATCACCAAAACCATTACCGTGATCGTGCTCGTCGTAGCGCTGATCTACTTCCTCTTCCCAATCTATTGGGCCATCATCGCATCCACCAAAACACCATCGCAGCTGACCAGCAGCAACGGATTGTGGTTCGCCGTCGGACTTGACCAGATTCCCGACGCCATCGCAACCAACTATTCGAAGCTTATGGGGTGGACCCGTGGCCAATTCTGGCGTTGGGTGCTGAATTCCCTGATCTACTCCGGGGTTTCCGCACTGATCGGCACCATCATTTCGGTGATGGCAGGCTATGCCACCGCAAAATTCAACTTCCGTGGCAAGGCCATCGCCATCGGCGTGGTCATGGGATGCATGCTGATGCCGGTCGCACTGCTCACCATTCCGCAGTACTCCATCTTCCACGCACTGCACCTGACCAACACCATGCTGGCGATCATCATCCCGTGCTGCGTTTCGCCATTCGGCTTCTTCCTCGGACGCGTGTACGCGCAAACCTCCGTACCGAACGAACTGCTGGAAGCGGCCCGCATCGACGGCGCCGGTGAAGCGAGAATCTTCTTCACCATCGTGCTCCGACTGCTCGCCCCAGCCATGGTGACCATCTTCCTGTTCCTCTTCGTGGGAACGTGGAACAACTTCCTGCTGCCGTTGATGATGGTTTCCTCCGACACCCTCAAGCCGGTCACGCTCGGCCTGTACGGCATGGTATCGCTCGCAACCTTCAACGATCGTGGATCGCTGATGATGGGCGCACTGCTCGGCGTACTGCCGGTGATCGTGCTCTTCCTCGGCTTGCAGCGCTACTGGCAGGCCGGCCTCGCGGCAGGCGCAGTCAAGGGTTGACGGGCATCCATCCAACTCCATGCGTGGCATGCAAACGCCACGCATGGAGTTGGATCAACAGAACAACCGTAATCCGGGCCCCACTATTTCAGGCAGGTACATGCAATGAACGCAAGACTGCACCATAACGGCCGTTCGCAAGGATGCGTCGGCATCGACATCGGCGGAACGAAAATCGAAGGCGTGCTGCTCGACGCAACAGACCGCGTCATCGACGTCTGCCGTATGCCATCGCACTCCGGTGAAAGCAACGTCGTAACCGACATCGTGCGCGTCGCCCGCATACTGTCCAACGAAGCGCTGCCCATCGGCATTGGCATTCCAGGGCAGGTGAACTGCGCAACCGGGCAAGTGAGCAACGTCGTCAATCTTGATATTGAAACGTTGGAACTTGGCGAACGCGTCAGCGCAATCATGCACGCTCCGGTGCACGTGGAAAACGATGTGAACGCGGCTGCGATCGGAGCCGCGGAATTCGTGGAACAAGTCGACGGCAACGCAACCGTCGTATTCCTCAACTTTGGTACGGGACTGGCCGCAGGACTCGTGCACGGCGGGCAAGCCGAACACGGGTACAGCGGATCCATCGGCGAAATCGGGCACCTACCCATCGACCCCAACGGATTCGAATGCCCATGCGGGCAGCGTGGATGCTTGGAAACCGTGGCATCCGGCGGGGCCGTGGCAAAACTTTGGCCCTCCGCAAACCCGCCCATGCCTGATCTCATCCGCAAAGCGCGGCAAGGAGACGGGCATGCCAACGACGTGCTCACCATGGTGGCCCACGCCATGGGCGACACCATCCAAATCGTCGCGCAAGCCTACGATCCGCAACGCATCATCATTGGCGGAGGCATGGCGAAAACCGGTGACGCACTCATCGAAGTCATCCAAGCCGAACTGAGCCGCAGAGCCGAAGGATGCCGATTCCTGACCACACTCGACATCGCATCGAACATCAGAATCGCAGCCATTGACCAACCAATCGGCGCAATTGGCGCGGCGCTCGCGGCAAAACGAGCGCAACCGCAATCGTGAATGCGTGATACTTCAGGCAGACTGGAACAAGCGCAACAATTCCGGAAATCCAGATCCGGCAATCCCGGCAATCCGAGAATCACAATCGAGAATTGAAATCGATAATCGACAATCGAAAGGCGAATCGATGGCAAGCGAGAACACCCGCAAATGGGCGATCATTCCCGAACCGAACAGCATGACGGTCGGCGAAGGCACGGTGCTGTTGCCCTATGCGGGGCGCGTGAACGAATCCATTGCGATTGGCGATGGCGATTTCCTGCTTGCGCATCAGCTTGTTGCCGACATACGTTCCGCGACAGGCACTGATTGGGATATTGCGACGGGCGATATGTGGTCGGGCTTCATCAGATTGCGTATTGCGGATTCGTGGGATTTCGATTCGCAGGATGGCGGTACCGCCGGCGCATACACGCTGACTATCAACACTGACGGCATTACGATTACCGGTTGCGATTTCGAGGGCGTGCGCAACGGTGTGCAGACCCTGCGCCAACTCATACGGCAAAACGGTGCCGTGCTACCAGTGCTTCAGATCGAAGATGCTCCCGCATATCGGATCAGGGGATATTACTTGGATGCGACGCGCGGCCGCGTGCCAACGCTCGCATGGCTCAAACAGTGGGCCGACAAACTCTGCCTCTACAAATACAACCAATTGCAGCTGTACATCGAGCATACGTTCGCATTCGACGGCATGAGCGAAACATGGCGCGGATCAAGCCCGCTCACGCCGGCAGACACACTCGAATTCGACCAATACTGCGCGAACCTTGGCATCGAACTCGTGCCGTCAGTCTCCACATTCGGACACCAATATGTGGCCATGCGCACGCAGGAACTGCGCGAACTCGGCGAATTCCCCGAAGACGCAGACCGGCCGTTCAGCTTCATCGAACGCATGAGGCACCACACACTCAACGTCGCCGACGATCGAGCCTTCGCATTCTCTGCGCAACTGGTCGACTCGTATCTGCAACTTTTCCGTTCGAAGCGATTCAACATCTGCGCCGACGAAACCTTCGACCTCGGCAAAGGCAAGTCGAAGCAGGAAGCGCAACGCGTGGGCGTCGCAGCGCTGTACGCAACATACGTGGGCAAACTCTGCGAACACCTGTCTAAGCAGGGCCGCGAACCCATGTTCTGGGGAGATATCGCCGTCGAAATGCCGGAAATCCTCGAAACCCTGCCGAACAATGTCACACTGCTGAACTGGCAGTACGAACCGGAAGCGACCGACGAAAAGATCCAACTCGTGGCGCAAGCCGGAGCCAAACAAATCGTATGCCCGGCCGTATGGGGGTGGAATGCGCTGCTGCCGCGCATCGACGATGCGTGGAACAACATTTCACGCATCGCGCGCTACGGCATCGACTGCGGTGCGGAAGGCATGCTCGTCACCGATTGGGGCGATTTTGGGCATATCAACGATCCGCGCATGGCCGTGCCTGGCATGATATTCGGTGCGCACTATGCGTGGAATCCCGCAGAAGATAGTGTTGGAAAGACTGACGGAAATACCGCTGAAAACAGTGCTGGAGATAGTGCTGAAAACGACTTGCTTGAGCGTATTTCGCGCGTCGAATATGGCGATTGCAGCGCTCGTTTCGTCACATTGCTTCGTAACGCTTCCGCGCAAGCCGTATTCACTTGGCGTGAGCTTGTGGAATATCTCGAATTGGATGACGGCACGGGAAACTGCAATACCGATGTTGCGCAAACCATTCCCTGCCTGGCCGATCGCTTGGTTGATCATTTATCTGACTGTGGAAACGCAATGACTGTGCGTGAAGCGCGCAATCGCATGATGCGCAATATGGAAACGACAATCGAACGAATTCCGCAAGCCAATCGTAAGCTGCAGCAATGCATGGTTGAAATTGCGCCGATTATGGCGCATATAGGAAAGCCGGGCATTGCAGCTGCCGTACGCATCGCCATGGAAGGGCAGCTGCTGCTCAATCGAGTGGGATTCGCGCTCGCCGAAGCGCATGACGTGCGTGATGCGCATGACGCTGGCGATTGGCGGCCTTCCGATTATCGTGCGCTGGCACGCGAGCTCGAATGCTGGTGCGAGGCCTATGCGAAGGAATGGAACGCGACGAGCCAACAGTCGGAACTGCATCGCATTCAGGAAACCGTGTGGAAGGCAGCCGACGAGCTTCGACGAATCAGCAAATAAATCATCAAACAAATCCTCAAGAAATCAGCAAAACGAAAAACGTCAATCCAATGCCAATGAAAGGAACATCATGACCGAAGTCATCATCGTGAAAAACGAGCGCGAAGCAGGCGATATTTACGGCCGTTCAGTCGCCGATCTCATCAAAACCAAGCCGAATGCGGTGCTGGGACTGGCAACCGGATCCAGTCCGCTCGCCGCATACCAGTCGCTCGCACGCATTGTGCACGGCGAGCATATTGACGTATCGCAGGTGCGTGGTTTCGCATTGGACGAATATTTGGGATTGCCGCTTGATCACCCGCAGTCATATCATTCCACCATTCACCGCACGGTCGTGGAACCGCTTGGACTGAACCCTGATTTGGTGCACGTGCCTGGTGACGTGCTCGACGGGGCGCCGCTGAGCGACGGCGAACGCATTGCGGCTGCCGGCCCTGCCTACGATAAGGCAATCGAAGAGGCCGGTGGCATAGATGTGCAGATTCTGGGCATTGGCACGGATGGGCATGTCGGTTTCAACGAACCGGGATCGTCGCTTGCTTCCGGCACGCGCGTCAAAACGTTGGTTGAGCAGACGCGCATCGATAACGCCCGATTCTTTGACGACGACATCGACAAGGTGCCTACGCATTGCATCACGCAGGGTATCGGCACGATTCTCAAAGCCCGCCACTTGGTGCTGCTTGCCTTCGGTTCGGGCAAGGCCGAGGCTGTGGCCGAAACGGTGGAGGGCGGTGTGAGTGCGTTCTGCCCGGCGTCCGCGCTGCAAATGCATCCGCACGCCACCATCATTGTGGACGAGGAGGCCGCGAGCCGCCTGCGTCACAAGGACTACTACCGTTACGCCTACGCCCACAAGCCCGCCTGGCAGCACATCTGATTGCTGCTCTGCAGTCGGTGTCCGCTAGCGTCCGGATTCTTCCATTCGCTGGAACATTCTGGACGCTTTTCGGCCTGTCATCGGGATGATTCTTCCACTCACTGGAAGTTTTTGGACAGTACGAGGGTATTTCGCCGTCTGGATTCTTCCAGTGACTGGAGGAATTGGGACTCTGAGGTGGCTGTTAGCGGGAGGATTTCTCCACCGACTGGAGGTTTTTGGACGCTGATGGGCTTGTCGGCGGGGTGATTCTTCCACTGACTGGAAGAATTGGATGCTAATTGAGGAATATGGCTGGAAGTGAGTCGGAAGGTTTGAATATGGAACAGTCTCGGGAGCGTTTTGCGAATGAGGTGGACATTGCGTTGGCGCAGTCGGCCCGCCCGTTTGCGATTCACAATGCGCGCAAAGTCGATGCGCGAGGTGTTGCGGAACATTATTGGATAGTTTCCGATGGTAGTGCGATTATTGCGACTGGTAATCGGGACGATGATTTTGCTGCGGCTTGCGCAAGCGTCGGTTTGGATGCGGATGCTGCAGTTGGTGCCGATGCTGATTCCGGTTCGGTCAGTTCGGCTGGTTTCGGAAATTCC
>OIAH01000621.1_pt1 | contig 13716 bp, 10 predicted proteins | sample 1580711 | NCBI WGS metagenome assembly OIAH01 (sample SAMEA3882556, study PRJEB24775) | human gut metagenome | biome: human-associated habitat; feature: intestine environment; material: feces | place: Netherlands | collected 2009/2010
GCACCCCACAGCAGTATTCCTTTGAATCATCTCCACTCTCTGATTTCTACTCATTTATTCAATTATGTCTGAACTTTTGCTTCCATTGATGGAATCATTATAGCACATATGCATAAAAAAGCAATGTTTTACCGAGAATTTTTATATATTTTTATTGTGCAGATACTGATTTTCTGCCAGGTTCTCCAACACCTCTTCAAAGTCACTTCAATGTCACTTCAATTAAATTTCATTTTACTTTGAAGTACAGTTCTATTCTTCCCATACCCTGGCAAATCCAATCCTATTTTCCGGTACCCCAGTAATAAAAATTTGACTATTTATGCTTTCTGTCAACATAAATAGTCAAATAATCTGTTTGTAAATATTACGCTCCCGCCTGTGCCGTCACATAATACTCCGCCTGTGTCTGATAAAGCTTCGCATAAATCCCGTTCTGTTCCAGAAGCTGCTCATGCGTCCCTTCCTCCGCAATCTCCCCATGATCAAGCACAACGATCCGGTCACAGAATTTACAGCTGCTCATGCGGTGGGAAATATAGATTGCAGTTTTATTTTTTACCATCTCATTAAAGTTCTCGTAGATCTGCGCCTCAGCGATCGGATCTAAGGCTGCGGTCGGCTCGTCTAAGATCACAAACGGCGCATCTTTGTAGAGTGCGCGTGCGATAGCAAGCCGCTGTGCCTCACCGCCGGAGACATCGACGCCCGCACCGTTGTTGTTATAAAGCTGTGTCTTCAGGCCGTCCTTCATCGCTCTCACACGCCCGGACAGTTCGACCTGGTCTAACACCTCCCATGCTCTCTCTTCATCCACTGCACTGCTTGCAGCAATATTCTCGCCGACCGGCAGAGAAAACATTGCAAAGTCCTGAAAGACAACGGAAAATGCCCTCGTATATTCCTCATAGTTATATTTCCAGATATCGATGCCGTTTAACGTGATCGTACCCTCCGTCGGCTCATAGAGACGGCAGAGCAATTTGATCAATGTCGTTTTTCCTGCACCGTTTTGTCCGACTAACGCCATTTTTTCCCCAATATTAAATTTTAAGCTGACATGGCTTAACACCTGTGTTCCACAGTCCGGGTAAGCAAAACTTACATCATGAAATTCAAATTCATATTGTCCGTCATCCCGCTTTTCGATCGGCAATGTACCATCGTAAGCCATTGCCGGACTTTGTATAAATTTATCAAAAACGCTTAAATATTCCGCACAAAATTGAAAGGAAATGACCTGTGAACCAAATTCCGTAATACAGTTCACGGTCTGTGAGATGACACCTGCATATAAGATGACATTTCCGATATCGATCATCCCGTTTAATGCTTTCATGCCTGCCAGCAGATATGCAGCGCCTGCTGCAAACTGGTTGATGCCCTCAATCATTCCCCTGTATTTTCCATTTACTTTTCCCATCTGTAAATAAATACTATAGCCCTCCACCATCTGTCTGAATTTCCCCAAAAAGAGTTTTGACAGGTCATAAAGTCTGATATCTTTGCTATTTCTTTCATCTGTCATGATCCCGTCCAGATAGCCGCCCAGTGCATTATTGTGGTCATTTGCATGTATAAATTCATACTGTTTCGCGCTGAGTATTTTTCCAAGATATAAATTCACAATTACAACAACTGCATATAAGCCAATCAAAAGCAGCGTTGATCCATAGGAGACAAAAAATGTTTTTTTCTGTTCGGCATCAATTTTCAGCAACAGCAGAAGAAAAAATACGACCGAATAACACATGGAAAAAAACTGTACAAAGATCTGGTAACAGGTATCCACCTGGTCTTTGATGTCCCCGCTTCCGCCTGCCGTAAGTTTTGCGTGCCTTAATGCGTCAAGCGTTTCCTGTTTTTCAAATTTTTCATACTGCAGTTCAAATGCCTTGTCTGCCATCTGCTGTCTTATGATCTGCTGGCAGCTCTCTCCAAGCACTTCGATCCGTTTCTGGCAGAACCGGTTCACCAGTTCACAGACAAACTGCGACAGTAAAAGTGCTGCCACGCTTTTCACACATGCCTTATAATCCCCTTCGATCGCATTGTTTAAAATCTGTGCCGAAAAATAAAATACCAGAAACGGAATGGATGCCTTCATAAATCCGCCGGCTGCCATGACAACAGCCACATCTTTTTTCCCTTTGCTGATCATCTTTATAAAACTTTTAAATTCCTGCCATATCTTCTTCATGTGACTGTGCTCCTTCCTCTTTGTAATATCTGCTCTGTACCAGGAACATTTCGGCGTATCCGCCATTTTTCTGCATCAATTCCTCATGGGTTCCCTCCTCTGTGATCTTTCCGCTTTCCAGGAACAAAATATGGTCACAGAACCGCGTCGATGCCAGACGGTGTGAGATAAACAGTGCCGTTTTTCCAGTCAGCATTTCATTGTATTTCTCATACATCTCATTTTCTGCGATCGCATCTAATGCTGCGGTAGGCTCATCCAAAAGCAACAGTGCACATCCTTTATAGAGCGCACGCGCAAGCATCAGTTTCTGTGTCTCCCCGCCGGAAAGATGGATGCCATCCTCACTTACCTCTTTTCCGATAAATGTTTTCTCTTTCTGTGGAAGTTTTTGTATTTTCTCCCAGAGGCCGGCATCTTTTAATGCCTCCCTGCATTTTTCCGCATCATAGTCCTCTCCCATGCTGCATGTTACATTGTCCGCAATGGAAAAGGAATAGGTAAATGCATCCTGAAAGACTGCTGCAAGTGACCGGTACCACGCATCAAGATCCATCGTGGCAAGATCCGTTCCGTTGATGTAAATGTGTCCCTCATCCGGCATATAAAAACCGCAGAGCAGTTTGACGATCGTTGATTTTCCGGCGCCGTTGATGCCGACTAACGCCATCTTTCCGCCTTTTTTAATGCGAAAGCTCACATCATCTAATATCTTATGGTCTGTGCCCGGATAGGAAAAACTGACATGTGAAAATTCGACTTCCACTGCCTCCTTTTCATCCTTTAACCGGACTCCCTCGCCATGGTGATATACATTCTCTAACTCTGTAAATTCCTGCATCTGTCCGACCGGCTTTAAGCAGGATGAGATCTGGCTGATCATCATCGTAAGTTCCGAAAAATAGGTGGAAAATCCACTGACGATCCCGATATAAAGCACAAAACGTGCGATGGACATTCCCTGCATCAGCTGTCCGATCAGATAGCCGTAACAGACCACATCCCTGCCAAACTGCAGCAGCAGTCCAAAGAGATCATCCGCAAAATAACATGCCTTTTCTTTTGCCAGCAGTGCCTGGTATTTTTTGTTTGCAGCACGGTAATGTCCGCTTAACCATTCTTTCATCTGGTAAAGCCTTATATCTTTTCCGTTTTCCACTGCATATGCCTGACGGTCCAGATAGTCCTGTGTCACTGTAAGTTTCGCCTTTGCATCACGGTGTTTTAATTCGTAATTATTTGCCAGTTTATAGCTTAAGATCTGGACCAGTGAAATGATAACCAAAAGCACGACCAGCCATACCGATACACCGGAGATCAGGGATGCGTACAGGATCAATGCCCCGGCTTCCTTTAAGAGTTCGACGTCGTAATGAAGCACACCCTCGATGCCCCGGTAGTTTCCGCTGACTGCCTCTCCCGCTTTCTTTAAAAGCTGCTGGACTTTTTCGTCCTCACACTGCACATAATCGAGTGACATATATTTCTGATAGGTGCATTCAATCATTGTGCCGCAGCGGAATTTTACATACTGGAACTGGTTTCTCCGTTTCAGATATCCGGTTATGATGCACCAGATGCTGTATCCGACAAAAAATGTTACCAGTTTTGCGACTACTCCGGGCAGTGTTTCCTGGGTGATCATGCCTTTTTGGTACTGCTCTAAAAACGCTACGATCATGGATGGGATCAGTATGGTGCCGAAGCCTTTGCCGATCTGGGTAATGATCTCGGCGAGAGCATAGAAGATGGTGGATCTGTCGTAGTGCCATAGTTCGCGGAGGATGTAGCGCTGGTTGGATGCGGCGGTGTAAGTTTTCGGTTGGTTCATGTTGTGTGGCTCCTCTCGTTTTGGGGTGGTGGTGTGATATCACTTCTATGTCTATACTCTATCAGCTTTTTGAACTTTCACACAAAAAGTGCACGGAAGGTCATCTTCCGTGCACCAACGGTATCGCCAATATACAAAAGGCTGGAATGAAAAGGTGTGGCTGACACACCGGTCTGCCACCACAACCTGACGGCCATACCTTTTCTCCCCGGCTTTTACCCAAACTTTTACAGCGGCAGCATAATCTCCGTCACAAACACCCCCGGCTCATTCTGTCTGTTAATGTACCCGCCATACTTTTCAACCACCAGATTGATCCGTTTTAATCCATGCCCGTGATTTCCCCGTTTTTTACTGATGTACTCCGAATCCATCTTGCGCACTGTCTCATTTGTCGCGTTCGACACCGAAATGTAAAGCTGTTTTTTGAGTACTCCGATATAAAGGCGGATAAACGGTTTTTCCGTGGTCAGTTTCTCACAGGACTCCACTGCATTGTCTAACAGGTTTCCGATCAGGGCACACAGATCGATATCGCTGACGGCAAGTGTTTCCGGGCATTTTGCCTGATAATCGATAGCGATTCCGTTTTTCTGTGCTAAGGATATTTTTGAATTTAAGATGGCATCTAAATTGACATTTCCAGTCTCGATCAGCTGGTTGACGTGATCTAAATCCTGCTCCAACAATCCTAAATATTCCTCTAACCTGTCATACTGCCCCATCTTTACATACGCTTTCATCGCCTGCAGGTGATTGTGATAATCATGCCGCCAGCCGCGCATGGTAAGATAGATATTCTGTACCTCCTGTACCTGTTTTTCAAGCAGGGCATTCTGGTACTCCATATTCTTCTCTTCTAAATATTTTGTGATCAGCGGTATTCTCATTTTTCGCACATATCCCCATGTTCCATATAATAACGGATAAACGCTTCATTCACACTCTTATAAGCATTCCTGCTCACCGGCACACTACTGCCGTCCGAAAGGATGCACTCTGTGCGCTGCACGCGCTCCACCGCCGCAAGGCTGACAATAAAGCTCCTGTGCGTGCTGACAAATTTTTCTGCCTGTTCCGGCTGATTTTCCATCAATTCTCCTGCTATTTCAGAAAGGTTCTTTTTGTATTCATAATCACCCACGCTCGTGTGCAGACGGATATAATGCCCTTTCGCCTCCACACTGTAAATGGTATCGACCAGAATTTTTACAGTCTCCCCACCCACATTTTCGATCAGATAGCGCCTTTCTTTGCCAAGCGCATAAGAAATCTCATCCAGCAGAGAAAACAACTTTGTCTCCTCCACCGGTTTTAAAAGATAGCGCAATGCGCCAACCTCATACCCTTCAAACACATACTCACTGCGGTTCGTCAAAAAAACGATGGGAAGTTTTTGATCTTTTTTCCGGATCTCCTTTGCGAGCGCCATGCCATCCATGCCGTCCATATCAATATCCAAAAGGAGCAGATCGAACGGGAAACTGTCCGGATGCTCAAACAACAGCTCCTTCGCACTGCCATAGCCAAAATATGTAACAGTGTCATTCCCTTCGTCTGCCCACTTTTTGATCAGTTGCTCCATATATTCTAACTGGATCTTTTCATCTTCACAATATGCAATATTCATTCTATTCCTGATCCTTGCATTTTTGTTACTGTTCACACACAAGTGTGACCCGTAACTTATTTTTACCTGACTTTTCAGCCTCCCACTGTTATTTTCTGTCTGATCTATTCTGCATAAGACTCCAGATCCTGTGCCAGCAGATAAGTAGCATCAATGATCTCTTTGGTCTTTTTCATTGCCTCTACCGCATGTTCTGCTGTCTGAAGTCCTTCTGTGGAAGAAGCAGCTATTTCTTCACCGGTTGCAGAGAGATTCGATATACTCTGGGAAATTGTGTCTGTACTGTTTAAAATGGACTGCATACTTCCCTCGATCTCTCCGATTGCACTTGCCAGTGACTGCATTTCGTCATTGATGGTCTCAAATTTATTCTTTGTTGTCTCAATCAGTTCGTTCTGTTCACGGATTGAATCCGCAGAATGTTCCATACTGTCCATCGCATGTTGTGCATCTTCATTCAGATCCTGAATGATATCCGTAATCCGGTTCGTTGCATCTTTTGTCTGCTCCGATAACTGACGGATTTCTTCCGCAACGACTGCAAACCCTTTTCCTGCCTCACCTGCTCTTGCTGCCTCAATAGAAGCATTCAATGCAAGAAGATTGGTCTGGCTGGAGATACTTAAGATAGTCGCAACAATTCCTTTTACTTCCTCCACACGGTTGCTGACCTGTTTGGTGGACTCTGCCGCCTGGTTACTTGCCTGCTCCACATTGTCAGCCTGATTTTTTAATCCTGTTACCAGTCTCGCACCCTCTGCCACATTCTCCATCGTATGATTTGCCTTATCAATCATCGCTTCGGTTTCTTTTTCTGCACTGTCCGTATTCTTATGGATTTCCTCACACATCAATGCCTGCTGCTGGATTGCCTCCGCAGTACTTCCCGTGCTCTGGGCAATATTGGAAATAGATTCATTGTTGTTATTGATGACTTCCTCTAATGTCTCTAATTTTTCTTTTGCGGAATCAAAATGTTTCACCAGATTTTCCGCTGTAGCCAGCATTTTTTCAGATGCTGCAGCCTGCATTTCCAGATTTTCTTCACTAAATTTTGTAAGGAGGATAGATGCTTCATATACCGCATAAACTACTGTTGCAAGAATGATAATACTAAAAAAAAGTTCTATCCCATCGGCTCTTTTTGTAATAACCTGCACTATGATATGAATGATATTTCCTACTGCAGTTACACCAATACCATAATATACAAACTTTACATCTAAATACAAAACACATGCAACAAAGAGCGGGATTCCATATGCGTAAACAAAATTATTCTGATTCAGTAAAAGAAATACACAATATACAGCACTTCCTGTTCCAAGCAGGATTTCCCCACCCTTTTTTGAATTCCAAAACTTTTTTGCATAAGTATTCACAACAATAATTCCCGCAACTGCAGCTGCAGTCTGAAGCAGTATCGTAATCTTAAACTCCGCCAGACATGCCATAACAGACAGAATCGTCATCACTGCCAGCAGGATTATTACCACATTATATACTCTTTTATTTGCTCTTACATATTGTTCTCCTGTCATCTAAATCCCTCTTCCTTTCGCTTTTGAATATACTTGCATAATTATAGTACACCCCTCAATAAAAACACACAATACTTATTACAAATTTTTTTCATACTTTTCGACATATTGCGCCATAAAATGTGCTGTGATAAACTAAAGATATTTAAAATATTTCACATTTTGCTGCTTTCAGATGAGGTTATTATGAACTTAAAACAATATATCAGACATCTTCTTTATGATAATACAACTTATGAATCACCAGATATTTATCAGCGTTTCCGCATTGTCTGTCCGGAGTATTCGCAGCACGATATCGAAGTCAAACCATATCCCCTTCCGGAATCAGAGCACATGTTTGGCCTGATCTGGGATATCCACGAACCTCACACTGTTTCTGCCACGATCATCCCCTCCTCTACCGCCTTTACTTACGAGAAACGGTTTGAACCGGGCATGCGCACCCAGATGCACTCACATGAATATCTCGAACTTTTTTATATCGTGGACGGCGAATACCGTCAGAAGATCCTCGGCAATGAATTTACTTTCCACAAGGGGGAACTCTGCCTGATCGACCGCAACTGTGAACATCAGGAAATCTTAGACAGTGGTTCTTCCACGATCTTATTTCTCGGTATCACAAATGCTATTTTTAATGATATCATGAAACATCTGAGCACTTCCGGAAGAATTGCCTCTTTTTTAAATATGGCATTATTAGAGCAGAAAAATCTGCAGCAGTATCTGCATTTCCGTCCACAGCCGGAGGGTATGGAAAAAATGGAACAGGCGCTTTATCAGCTGCTGTCCGAGTTAAAACAGCATGATGTTGCCTCCCCTTTGATCTGTCAGGGATTACTGCTGCGTATTTTCAGGATTCTTGGAACAAATTATGAATTTTCGCTGTCAAAACAACTGCGAAAACAGATGAACTGGATTTTATTTGAAGAGATCACAGATTATATGGAAAATCATCTGACCCAGATTTCCATTACAGGACTTTCTGAGGAATTTCATTTTCAGGAAGATTATTTTAACCGTCTCATAAAAACACAGACCGGGCTTACCTATACGGAATACTTACAGCTTCTGCGCCTGCGCCGCGCTGAAACGCTGCTTCTTACGACCGATGCCACGATCGACCAGATCACGGAAGCGGTCGGTTACCACAACAAAGGTTATTTCTATAAAATATTTACGGAACGGCACCAGCTTACGCCAGCACAGTTCCGCAAAAAGATGTAACTATTTTTTCAGATTTATCTTACAGATTCCATTTCCAGTCTCTTACCTCAGGCAGATCCTGACCGTACTCGTGGATGTACTGTTTGTGCTCTACGAGTTTGTCGTTCATCTGCTGTACCAGATAAGATCCTCTGTTTCCAAGCTGTGGCAGATATTTGATGACGTTCTTTACTAAGTGGAAACGGTCGATTTCGTTTTGTACACGCATATCAAACGGTGTTGTAATCGTACCTTCCTCCTGATAACCGTAAACGTGGATGTTGCGGTTAGTTCTGCGGTAGGTCAGCTCATGGATCAGTGTGTGATAACCGTGGAATGCAAAAATGATCGGTTTGTCTTTGGTAAAGAGTGCATCGTATTCTGCATCGCTGAGTCCGTGCGGATGTTTCGTGTTCGGCTCTAATTTCATGAGATCGACAACGTTGATCACACGGATCTTAATCTCCGGCAGTGCCTCTCTTAAGATCGTAACGGCTGCCAATGTCTCTAATGTCGGTGTATCACCGCAGCATGCCATAACTACATCCGGCTCTTCGCCCTGGTCGTTGCTTGCCCACTCCCAGATGCCGATACCCTGTGTACAGTGTTTGACTGCCTGCTCCATGGTCAGCCACTGCTGTCTCGGATGTTTGGATGTCACGAGCACATTGACATAGTTGCGGCTGCGGATACAGTGATCGAAGCAGGATAATAAACAGTTTGCATCTGGCGGCAGATAAAGGCGTACCACGTCTGATTTTTTATTTGCAATGTGGTCTAAGAACCCCGGATCCTGATGTGTAAATCCATTGTGATCCTGCTGCCATACATTCGAGCTTAAAATCAGGTTCAAGGATGCAATGGACTGTCTCCACGGAAGCTGGTTGCAAACCTTTAACCATTTTGCATGCTGTGCACACATGGAATCAACCACACGGATAAATGCCTCATAACTTGCAAAGAATCCATGACGTCCGGTTAACAGATATCCCTCTAACCATCCCTCACACATATGCTCACTCAACATGGAGTCCATGACACGTCCGTCATGTGCAAGGAATTCATCCGTATCATAAGCCTCACCGTTCCAGTCACGGTTCGTTGCCTCAAATACTTTTCCAAGACGGTTTGACATCGTCTCATCCGGTCCGAAAATACGGAAGTTCTTTGCATCTTCATTTAACTCGAAAATATCTCTGACAAATCCGCCAAGTTCGATCATATCCTGCGCTTCCACAGCACCCGGCTTTGGAACATCCACAGCATAATCTTTAAAATCAGGCAGACGCAGATCGCGCAGTAATTTACCCCCGTTTGCATGCGGGTTTGATCCAATCCTGCGGTCGCCGGTCGGTGCTAATGCCTTTAATTCCGGAATCAGTTTTCCGTCCTCATCAAACAGCTCCTCCGGATGATAACTTAACAGCCAGTCTTTTAACATCTGAAGATGTTCCGGTTTGTCCATCATGATCGGAACCTGATGTGCACGGAAAGAGCCTTCGATCTGATTGCCATCCACTACCTTTGGTCCTGTCCAGCCCTTCGGGGTGCGGAGTACGATCATCGGCCATTTCGGTCTGGTCAGATCATCATTTTCTCTCGCATTTTTCTGGATCGCCTTGATCTCATCCATCGCCTGATCTAAGGCAGCCGCCATCTTGCTGTGCATATCCATCGGCTCATCGCCCTCCACGAAATACGGTTTCCAGCCGCATCCGTCGAAGAAATGCTCTAATTCTTCACGGGAAATACGTGCTAAGATGGTCGGGTTGCTGATCTTATATCCGTTCAGATGCAGGATCGGTAAAACCGCACCGTCTGTTTTCGGGTTTAAAAATTTGTTGCACTGCCAGGAAGTTGCAAGCGGTCCAGTCTCGGACTCACCGTCTCCGACGATACATGCTGCAACCAGATCCGGGTTGTCAAATACCGCACCAAAAGAGTGTGCCAGTGAATATCCAAGCTCACCGCCCTCGTTGATGGAACCAGGAGTTTCCGGTGCAACATGGCTTGAGATACCTCCCGGGAAAGAAAACTGTTTACACAGTTTTTTCAGTCCGTCCATATCCTCTCCGATGTTCGGATATACCTCGCTGTAAGTTCCCTCTAAATATGTATTTGCCACAAAAAAGTTTCCACCGTGGCCAGGACCGGAAATTAAGATCATATCCTGATCATATTTTTTGATGACACGGTTTAAATGAACGTATACAAAGTTCTGTCCCGGAACGGTTCCCCAGTGTCCGACGATCTTTTTCTTTATATGATCCATCGTCAACGGCTCGCGTAATAACGGGTTGTCCAGTAAATATAACTGTGCTGCTCCAAGATAGTTTGCCGCACGCCAATAGGCGTCCATTTTTTTCAGGTACTCTTGGGTAACAGGCTGCTTTTCCACAGCGTTTACTTCTGCCATGCTGCTTTTTCCTCCTTTATTGAAACATTTCCTGTCTCGTTTGTTATATTTTAGACAATCTTTTTTCGGAGGGCAATTTCCCATTCCTGTTATCTTGTAAAAAAGTTACCTGATCCGACTGGTTGTGTGACAGCCTTTTTAGTTTTTCCTGACAGCAAGACAGTAATTAACATGCTCAAAGGCTTTCATATCCGCCCCTGCCTTGTCGACAATATCCCTTTGAATATCATCCGGTGTCAACAACTCATAAAGCAGAAAGCCATGTTTCTCCAGGAGTTTTTCAATCTCGCTATAGGAAAAGGCTGATTGCATTGGCTCGTCACCTGCTTTTGCCATCATAATTGTGTTCTGCACACGCTTTTCGGAAGCATCAAAGAAATTCTCATCTGGATAATCAAACACAAGCGAACTCCCATCCGCACAAAGTTCGGAAAGTGCAGCCAACATCGTATTGATTGCTTCCGTCGAAAGATAATACGTTACGCCGAGCCATGAGAAAAACGTTTTCACAGATGCGTCACCCCCCATCGATCAGACGTTCCGCTACATTATCTTTCGTAAAATCCGCAGGAACAAAGGTGAGATTATCAGGAATCGTACAACCGGCACGGGTGATCCGTTCTATTTTATCTTTCTGCGTCAGGGGATGATCGACTTCAAATACCCTATGTTTTGATAAGAATTCTTTTTCCCGAAAAGCGAAGGTATCCAGACCTGCGCCGAGCATAACATATTGCTTTGTGCCAGTCAGAACGGCGGCATATTCTTCTGCTGTCATCAGCTCTTTTGCAAGATGATCCGTGAAAACCGGATGATCTTCATTTTCTGCATGAAACGCCCGTCCAAATGAACTCATCAGGGCAGTAATACTAACTTCGTTATTCATTCCTTTGTCCTCCATGTTTGATGTTTCCCATATTTTTCTTCCATTTCTTTCGTATTTGCATGAAACAGCTCCAGTGCCCGTATGAAGCAGTTGCATTTCTACGGTAAGACCTGTGTCATTTACAGGCGTGCTGAGTGTATTGATTACAAAACGCAGAGCAAACCTTCATCTATCAGGTCTTGCTCTGCGTCTAAGCGTCTGGCGTTTTAATTTCTTCAATTTTTTTATTTCTAAAATAAATCACACAAGTATATTTACATTTCGGACAAAATAACGGAAAATCCTCTAACTAATTTCTTTTCTATATTTTCAACCATTTATACCACCTCACCTTTTCCTGATTGCAATGATCTTTACGCTCTCTTAACCTCTTGAATCGTCATAATATCTCAAGCGAAATCTGCGTGGTTCGTTATGCGTTTTTCTCATATAACTTTCTCATTGCGCTGCCAATACTGCATCTCTAAGATACATTTTATCCATGTCGCACCCTCATCATATTTGTACTTCAAGGATAGAGTTGATTATCTGTCGGAAACCATAGTCGAGGAACTCCTCTTCTGTCATACCATTCTGCGCGCAAATGAATTTTCCCTTTGTCTCGGCAAGCGCAAGCAGCGAATCAATGCTTGTGGAGAGGACATAGACCGTCAGCACAGGAACAACTTCTTTTCTTACCTCGCCGCTTTTCTGCCCACGCACAATGAGTGTTTCAAGAATCTCATTTATCTCCGTCCCAAGGCAAAGTATATTTTTCACTGTATCTGAAGCTGCCACTTGCTCGATCTCCGCCGCGCCAGAACGCTTCAAGGTTTCAAGCGAGTGGGGATACTATGTAATTTTGACATTGTCAACCAAAAAATCGCAAAGGAATTTTCACCGCATGAAATACATGGAACGCCGCGGAAGTGGTCTACGCAAATTTTGGCTTTCTGCATAGAATCCAAATCAAAGAAAGAGCTTGCATCATTTTGCGGCTTCAAAGATTTAAGGAACTTCACTTTGAAACATATCAACCCGTTTGGGTATAAGAAAACCCCGAAAAACCTTGATTTTCCGGGGTTTGTAAACATAATTCGATTGTCTCTTTCGAGATAATTATCTCTTTGAAAACTGTGGAGCGCGACGAGCTGCTTTGAGACCGTACTAAACATCTCTATGGTGCGTTTTTCCTTGATATTACGGGCTTTTTCGCATTTTCTGTTGTCGGTTGTCCTATTCCTTAACCATAGAAATCGGTAATTTTTCATCAAGATTCCCTTGGTTCAAAGCATCATTCACTACCTCGAAAAGTTCCTCTGGTTTATTATACTTGACCCTCGCGTAAATGTCCATAGTTGTCTTACTATTCTCATGCCCTGCCAGATACTGAACTGTCTTAGGGTCAACGCCCGCATAGAGCAGATTCGTGATGTAGGTATGCCGCAACAAGTGCGGTGTTACATCGAAATCCAGGGTATAGCGAATCTTGGGATTGTTCCTCTGCGTTGTTCCTAATGTCGGCTTGACGGTATATTTGATGCTCTGTCCATTCACATATTTATAGTAGGTTCTCTCTTTCACAGAACGAACAACTACATACTGCCAAACTCTCGTAAACTGTGAATAAGAAAGTGGCAGCCCTTTGCTATCAGCAATCACATACTCCGATATTGAATTTGCTTTTGCTTCGTGTAAACAGTCCGCCAGACACTTCGGAATAGGAATATCCCTTTTTGCTGCCGGAGTCTTTAGAATTGTGGAAATCACAGGTCTGTTATGCTCTGACCTCCATGCTCTCCGCACAGATATGTACGGGGTTCGTACATCCAAAAATACACACTCCCATTGCAATGCAAGAATTTCTTCCCGACGTAGACCGGCATACAAGCCTATCATAATAAAGAGATACGGCGGTAGTCCTTTCACCGTATCCAGCAGAACCGCAACCTGCTGGTCAGTTAAGGCATCTTTCTTTTTCGATGCTTTTCCGCCCTTTGCTGAAATTCCAACGCATGGATTAT
>OIAH01000630.1_pt1 | contig 13506 bp, 12 predicted proteins | sample 1580711 | NCBI WGS metagenome assembly OIAH01 (sample SAMEA3882556, study PRJEB24775) | human gut metagenome | biome: human-associated habitat; feature: intestine environment; material: feces | place: Netherlands | collected 2009/2010
TGCGGGGCGGTTAATCTTTCAGGGATGATCCGCGGCGAGGCTGTGTTCAAAATGAACACGACCACATCTTGTGGATGGCTTCAAGCCAATCCACAAAAGCAGCGGGATTTGTGACAGAGAATATCACGCATTGAACGGTGCGTCAAGATAATTTGAAAAAAATTATTGCGGCAAAGCGGTGATAGTAGGACTTATAGGAGGCTGTTTGAGCTGTTTTTTCTATTTATAGCTACAATGATAGCCATTGGGGGATTGTGATGGGTCAGGGCTGAAAAGGGCTTTCATAATTTGCTGCAGAGCATCATGTCCTCGACGCTCCCAGCGTCCTCAAAGGACGATTTGATGGGTGTGTAGGGATAAGCTGTAAAAAGAAGCATGGACGCCCCCGAAAAGGAGAGCGTCCATGCTTCTTGCTGTATCCGAATGGAGGAGATTGCGAAATCGGTGATTGTCCGGGCAGACGATTTCCAGCATCTGATCGAAAACCTCTTCCATCTGCCGCACCAGTGTGAACTGAGTGCGGGCGCGGTCGAGGTTGTGATCCGGGCGAGCAATATGGAAATAATGGTCGCCCTCCAGATAGTCAGTCAGAAAACGGATGCCGCATTCCAGCGTCATGAGCCTTGCACCCCATGCAAGGCTCTTTTTTTCTGCCATGCTCATGGATGCCCCGGCAGTGGAGAGATACCCTTTGGCGAACACTTCGTACAGATGCAGGTCAAAATGGACTTTGCTCTGGTCAGGTTCGTCCTCAGCGCAGTCGTTGGCACCGGTGCGGATGGAATCGCCGAAGTCGTAGGCCGAAAGTCCCGGCATCACGGTGTCGAGGTCAATGACACAGATGCCTTTTCCGGTGGCGGCGTCGATGAGGACATTGTTGATCTTGGTATCGTTATGGGTGACGCGCAAGGGGATTTCCCCGGCGGCAAGCTGGTCGAGCAGGACATGGCAGTCCTGCTCCCTCGCATGGATAAATTCGATTTCCGACGTGATATTTTTTGCCAGGTCCAGTGCATCGGCGGCGAGGGCTTTTTCAAAATTGGCATAGCGGTTGGGCGTGTCGTGGAAACGGGCAATGGTCTCGTGGAGGGTGGAGGCCGGGTAATCCGCCAGCTGGTTCTGGAACTTGCCCAGCGTCTCGGCCACGGTGCGGAAGTCGGCTTCGCTGCCGACCTGCTGCAAACAGATGGTATCTTCTACAAAGTCGTAGGCACGCCATGCGCCGCCGTCTGCATCCAGATAGCAAGTCGACCCCGACAAAGTTGGGATGACGTTCAGCGTTTCCCGTGCTGGGTCGCCGCCCTCGGCAAGAATTTTCGCCCGCAGATGCCGGGTCACGCCGCAGACATTCTCCATCAGGCCCACCGGGTTAGTAAAGGTATCTGTGTTGATGCGCTGCAAAATAAAGCGTTTGGAATGATCTTTCCGTCAGACCACAAAGGTGTCGTTGATGTGCCCCTCACCATAGTGGTGAGCATCGCAGAGCACAGGCCCGCCAAAATCAAAGGCATTTGCAGCAGACTGGAGCAGAGAAAGGGTAACGGATTTCATCATAAATTCCTCGTTTTCGTTATACTTCATGCCGTTTTGACGGGGCAGGGCGTTGTCCCTGCCGCACCTGACGGCGGTATTCATTGGGGGTCAAGCCTTCCGCCTTGCGGAAGCATTGGGAAAAATAGCTGGGAGAGGAAAAACCCATCAACTCGCTGATCTGCGCCAGACTGTAACCGGTGTTGCCCAGCATATACTTGCTTTCCTCAATGCGGCGGCGGTTCAGATAGGTGATGGGAGAGATGCCATACTCTTTTTGGAAGGTATGGGCCAGATAGTATTTGTTGATGTGGGCGATTTCGGCAAGGGCATCCAGCGAGATATCTTCGCGGTAGTTGCTGTCCAGATACCGCTTGATCTCCACACACTCCCGGCTGTCGGAGCGGGGCGTTTCCTCTACCTGCAAAGAAAGCGTGGTACACCGCACCAGCCAGATGAGCAACACTTCCAGCAGATCCTGACAGACCGTTTCGCAGCCGTCCAGACTGCGGTCTGCTTCGGCCAGCAGCATATGGAGCAGCGTCACCATCCGCTCCCGATTTTCCCGGCAGTTGAATATGGCGTAGGAAGAATCTGATTTTCCAAATAAGATCTCGATGCCAGCAACGCCCAATACAATGTATTCCAGCGGTGCAGCATTCAGGCTCAACTCGGTATGCTCTACCTGCGGATTGACGATAATCATATCATCCGGTTTGACCGGATAAAGCTGACCGCTTAGATAAAACTGACCTTCTCCGCTCAGACAGTAGAACAGCTCTGTGCAGGAATGGGTGTGGGCAGTACTGTTCCAATCGCCGCCAAATTTGCTTTTGCTGATGTACAGCAGCCGGAAGGATTCCCGTGGAGCGGGAGCATGGCGGATATCAAATCGCTCGGTACTCATAAATGGCTCCTTTTGAGGCAAAACGCAAAAACTATAAAAATAAAAGCAAGATACTAAAAATGCAAGCCTAAAAACGATGCGTTTTTTCGTGCGTTTTTTCTCATTATAGAGGCAATGAAGAAAAAATGCAAGCCCTGATTTTTGGACGGGTTCAATACTTTTGCCTTCGATATAGTGCAAAAAATATGTCAAACTGGTTACAGGCGGGGAAAATGTACCAAAACTACAGTACAAATTTTATTGCTTTTGCTGAAAGAATTTTTCGAAAAGCAATATTTCTAAAAAACTAAACAACAAAGACCTTGTTGCGAACCGTAAAAACCTCTATATTGGAACCAGAAAAAACCACAGCCCTCTCGGACGAAGCCTGTTTGCCCCGGCTGTGTTTTGAACGGAACTTTATGATGGAGGATACACTATGAAACGCATTTCTCGTCGCAATTTTCTGAAAGTGGCTGGCGTGGGTGCCGCTGCACTGAGCCTGGCTGCCTGTGGTGGTGCTGCCAGCTCCACCGCGTCCAGCACGGCATCTTCTGCCGCTACTTCTTCCGCAGTGGCTGCGGACGTCACCATCAAGGTTGCCGCCATCGAGACCGGCTATGGCGCTGAGATGTGGAAGAAGGTCACCGAGGCCTTTACTGCTGAGACCGGCATCAAGGTGGAGCTGACCACCGACAAGAAGCTGGAGGACGTCATCGGCCCCTCCATGCAGGGCGGCGATTACCCCGATGTGATCCATCTGGCCACCGGCCGTGAGGCTGCCCTGACCGAGCAGTTCATCAAGGGCAACCTGATCGCGGACATCACCGATGTTCTGAGCATGACCGTGCCCGGCGAGAGCAAGAAGGTGAGCGAGAAGATCGCCGGCGGCTTTACCGACACCTCCCTGACCAACCCCTACGGCGACGGCAAAACCTATCTGGCTCCCATGTTCTACAGCCCCTGCGGCCTGTTCTACAACGCCGGTTTCCTGAAGGAAAAGGGCTGGGACGTGCCCAAGACCTGGGACGAGATGTGGGCACTGGGCGACAAGGCTGCCGCTGAGGGCACCTACCTGTTCACCTACCCCACCACCGGCTACTTCGACGCCTTCTTCTATGCGCTGATGTACGCCGCAGGTGGCCCCGACTTCTTCAACAAGGCTACCCACTACGAAGAAGGCATCTGGGACACCCCCGAGGCAAAGACCTGCTTTGATATCGTGGCAAAGCTGGCTTCCTACACCAACCCCATCACCCCCGCACAGGCCAACGATCAGGACTTTACCCAGAACCAGCAGCTGGTGCTGGACAACAAGGCCCTGTTCATGCCCAACGGCACCTGGATCGTGGGCGAGATGGCCGAAGCACCCCGTGCAGACGGCTTTGAGTGGGGCATGACCGCTCTGCCCGCTGTCAAGGCCGGCGGCGACAGCTACAGCTACACCTGGTTCGAGCAGGCATGGATCCCGGCGGGTGCTGAGCATCTGGATGCAGCCAAGCAGTTCGTGGCGTACCTGTATAGTGACGAAGCCTGCAAGCTGTTTGCCGAGAGCGGCGCGATCCAGCCTGTGCTGGGCATCGCCGACAGTCTGGAAGGCGACAACAAGATGTTCTACTCCATCTATGATAACGGCGCAAAGGCCGCCATGGGCAACTTTGCAGCCTTCAGCGCCATCCCCGGCGTGGAAGTGCGCACCGTGTTCTTCGACCCTGTCAACTCTCTGGTGTCCGGCAGCATGACCGAGCAGCAGTGGATCGACGGCATCAAGTCCGCCAGCGACCAGATGCGCGCCAACATCATCGAGTAATTAAGCCCTGCCCAGCGGGGGCGGTTTTTACCGCCTCCGCTTTTTTGGGCTGTACAGTACCATCAAGAAAGGAGCGGTCAATCCCCTATGAGAACAGATAAAAGCCGCAAACGGTTCGTATTCCTCTGTGTGGCACCGGCTACCATCCTGTTTTTCCTCTTTATGATCCTGCCCACCCTCAACGTGTTCCGCATGAGTTTGTATGAGCGGGGTGCCTATTCTCCCAACGAGACCTTTGTGGGGCTCAAAAACTTCCAGCATCTGCTGAAAGATACCCAGTTCATCCGCTCCATGCAGAATATGATCCTGCTCGTGGTGGTGGTCACCATCGTCACCTTTGCGTTTGCACTGGTGTTTGCAGCCATCCTGACCCGCGAAAAGATCAAAGGGCAGAACTTCTTTCGCATCATCTTCTACATCCCCAACATCCTGTCGGTGGTCGTCATCTCCGGCATCTTCTCTGCCATCTATAAGCCGGAAAACGGCATGCTGAACAGCATCATCGGCCTGTTCCGCAACATGAGCGACCCCATCCTGTGGAAGGGCGAAAAACTGGTCATCCCCTCCATCATCATTGCCATGGTGTGGCAGGCCATCGGCTACTACATGGTCATGTATATGGCCTCCATGTCTGCCGTGCCCATCAGCCTGTACGAGAGCGCCAATCTGGACGGTGCCGGGCGGCTGATCCAGTTCTTCCAGATCACCATCCCCCTCATCTGGACGAACATCCGCACCACCCTGACCTTCTTCATTATCTCCACCATTAACATGGCGTTCCTGTTTGTCAAGGCCATGACCAGCGGCGGGCCCAACGGCGCATCGGATGTGGCGCTGAGCTATATGTACAGCCAGAAAGACGCTGGCCTGTATGGTTATAGTATGGCCATCGGCGTGGTCATCTTCCTGTTCTCGTTTGCCCTGTCCGCCTGTGTCAACAAGGTTACCAACCGCGATACGCTGGAATTTTAAGGAGGGAAGAAGATGCAGAATACCACCGAAAAATCTTCCCGCTCTGCGGAAGGTCTGTACAAGTTTTTCATCTATTTTGTGCTGGTTCTGCTGGCCGTTACCATCATCGTGCCGGTGGCATGGGTGTTCATGGCCTCCATCAAGCAGAATGCAGAGTTCTACGGCAACCCCTGGGCACTGCCCGCCGGGTTCTACTGGCAGAACTTCGTCAACGCATGGAACGGCGCGAAAATGGGCGAATATATGCTCAACTCGGTCATCGTCACCGCGCTGGCGCTGGCACTGCTGCTGGTCGTTGCCCTGCCCGCCGCCTACTGCCTGTCCCGTTTCCACTTCAAGGCGCGCCGACTGCTGAACACCCTGTTCATGGCGGGCCTGTTCATCAACGTGAACTACATCGTGGTGCCCATCTTCCTGATGCTGCGGGACGGCGATGTGTGGCTGAAAAGCCACTTCGGCAGCGGCTTTCTGCTGAACAATCTGGTGGTGCTGGCGGTGGTGTACGCCGCCACCGCGCTGCCCTTCACCATTTACCTGCTGTCGGGCTACTTTGCCACCCTGCCTCACGATTTTGAGGAGGCCGCCTATATCGACGGTGCAAGCTATTTTTCCACCATGACCCGCATCATCTTCCCTATGGCAAAGCCCTCCATCATCACCATTATCCTGTTCAACTTCCTGTCCTTCTGGAACGAGTATATCATCTCCATGACCCTGATGAGCTCCACCAAGGCACCCCGCACCCTGCCGGTAGGTCTTTTGAACCTGATGCAGGCGCAGCAGAGCGCCGCCCAGTACGGTACCATGTACGCAGGCCTTGTGCTGGTGATGCTGCCCACCCTGATTTTGTACATCTGCGTGCAGCGGCAGCTGACGCAGGGCATGACCGTGGGCGGCCTGAAAGGTTAAGGTGACAGACGATGAAAGCATATTGGAAAAACCATCCCGCCCTGCGCATGATCCTGATGCTGGTGCTGTTCGTACTGGCACTGGTGCTGGTGGTGTCCGGCTGGAAAATGACCGGACAGCTGGCAGGGCTTGGCACCATGCTGGTGGGCGTAGCGCTGCTGCTGGCTGTGCTGGCGCTGTATAACGCCGCCTACGATTGACCCCCTACGATTCAAAGAGAGGCAAAAGGAGAGTTTCCCATGGATGAAATAAGAAAGACCGGGCGCGTGACCATTCCCACAGACTTGGACGTTGTACCCGAAACACTGGAGATCTTAAAAAAGTGGGGTGCCGATGCCATCCGCGACTGCGACGGCACCGACTTTCCGCAGCAGCTGAAGGATGCCGATGCAAAGATCTACTCCACCTATTATACCACCCGCAAGGACAACGCATGGGCCAAGGCGAACCCGGACGAGGTACAGCAGTGCTACATCATGACCGGCTTCTACACCGCGCCCGGCGACACCGTGACCATCCCGCTGATGAAGGGCATCAGCCCGGAGCTGATGCAGGTGAACACCAACGATGACATCACCCGCTGGTGGGAGGTCATGGACCGAACCACCGGCCAGCCCGTGCCGCCGGAAAAGTGGAGCTATGCGGACGGCAGCGTGACCGTGCAGGCCGTGCCGTTCCATGAATATACGGTCAGCTTTCTGGCCTACCTCATCTGGGATCCGGTACACATGTACAATGCCACCACCAACGGATGGACGAACTTTGAGCATCAGATCACCTTTGATGTCCGTCAGCCCAAGACCCACAAGTATTCGATGGAACGTCTGCGGAAGTTCATCCAGGAGCATCCGTATGTGAACGTCATCCGCTACACCACCTTCTTCCACCAGTTCACCCTGATCTTCGACGAGCTGAAGCGGGAGAAGTTCGTGGACTGGTATGGCTACTCTGCTTCGGTCAGCCCCTACATCCTGAATCAGTTTGAGCAGGAGGTGGGCTACAAGTTCCGCCCGGAGTACATCATCGATCAGGGCTACTACAACAATCAGTATCGGGTGCCCAGCAAGGAATTTCGGGATTTTCAGGCCTTCCAGCGCCGCGAGGTGGCAAAGCTTGCCAAGGAGATGGTGGACATCACCCACGCGTGCGGGTGCGAGGCCATGATGTTCCTCGGCGATCACTGGATCGGCACCGAACCTTTCATGCCGGAGTTCAAGACCATCGGACTGGATGCCGTAGTGGGCAGCGTGGGCAACGGCTCCACCCTGCGCCTGATCTCTGACATTGAGGGCGTGAAGTACACCGAGGGCCGTTTCCTGCCGTACTTCTTCCCCGACACCTTCCACGAGGGCGGCGACCCGGTGCGGGAAGCCAAGGAGAACTGGGTTACAGCCCGCCGCGCTATCCTGCGCAAGCCCATCGACCGCATCGGCTATGGCGGCTATCTGAAACTGGCCTTGAAGTTCCCGGAGTTCGTGGACTACGTGGAGAGCGTCTGCAACGAGTTCCGCGAACTGTACGAGAACATCAAGGGTACCACACCCTACTGTGTCAAGCGAGTGGCCGTGCTGAACTGTTGGGGTAAAATGCGGGCTTGGGGCTGTCACATGGTGCACCACGCTCTGTATTACAAGCAGAATTACAGCTACGCCGGCGTCATTGAGATGCTGTCCGGCGCACCCTTTGAGGTAAAGTTTATCAGCTTTGAGGATATCAAGAACGACCCGCATCTGCTGGATTCGTTGGATGTCATTATCAATGTCGGCGATGCCGACACCGCACACACCGGCGGCATCTGGTGGGAAGACCCGGAGATCTCCTCCGCTATCCGCAAGTTCGTCTGGAACGGCGGCGGCTTTATCGGCGTGGGTGAGCCTTCCGGTCACCCGTATCAGGGCCACATTCTCCAGCTTGCCAGCGTGCTGGGCGTGGAGGAAGAAAACGGCTTCACCCTCAACTACGACAAATACAACTGGGAAGAACACCCGGACCATTTCATTCTGCAGGACGCCGACCAACCCGTGGACTTTGGCGAGGGCAAAAAGAACATCTACGCCCTCGAGGGCACCGAGGTGCTGGTGCAGCGGAACAAGGAAGTGCAGATGGCCGCCCACGACTTCGGCAAGGGGCGCGCCGTGTACATCAGCGGCGTGCCGTACAGCTTTGCCAACAGCCGCACCCTTTACCGCGCTATCCTGTGGAGTGCCCACAGCGAGGAGGAACTGCATACATGGTTCAGCTCCAATTATAATGTAGAAGTTCACGCCTACGTCAAGAACGGCAAGTATTGTGTGGTGAACAACACGTACGAGCCGCAGGACACCACCGTTTACACCACAGACGGCAGCAGCTTTGCTCTGCATCTGGATGCCAACGAGATCAAGTGGTATGAGATCTAAGTTCTCCTTTTCATAAACGAACACAACGGGCAGCTCTGTTACCAGAGCTGCCCGTTGTGTTTGCTGTATCTGCCGGTAACTCAACCTGTGTCAATCGAACGCTGCAATGGAGAAGGCTGGAAACGCAGAAATTCAGTAATGCAAGCGTAATAGACCTGAAGAAAAAAGAAACTGCCCGCGCAAGTATGCGTAAGATGGTGAAACACTTACTGAAAAAATTTAAGTATCCACCGGTGGCATATGATACGGCAATCAGCACGGTCATTAGCCAGTGTGAGATGTGAACTGACAACATGGTAGTATGAATTGTATGAAATGTCGTTGATTTGTGCTTGACAATCGGATTCCTTTTCTGTAAAATGATTTTAGAAAATACTATTATTGAAAATACGAAAGGCTGTTTTATGGGCAAGATGATCTTAGATGACCTCCGCAAGCGTCTGGAACGTCTGGACGAAGACGCAGATCTGATGATCGACAATAACGACCGCTATCAGATGGTGATCGTAGGCGGCAGTGCGTTTATTTTGCTGGGCAAGCTGACCCGCGCTACTCATGACATTGATGCCTTGAGTGTTCCGAAAGAACTGTATAGCTTGCTCGGCAAGTACGACATCAACACCGATGTGGAAGCTTACATCGACAATTTCCCGTATAACTTCCAAGACCGGCTCCAGCCGCTGCCCTTTGGTGGAACAAAGGTACAGTTCTACACACCCAGTCTGGAGGATTTGGTGATTGCAAAGCTCTGCTCGTTCCGGGATACTGACAAGGCAGACGTAGAGAGCGAAGCTGTGCGGAACTCTTTGGATTGGGACTTGCTGGAACACCTTGCAACGGATGAAGATGAACTGAAAGCCAGCATCTTGGACGATTGGCGGTATCGGGATTTTTATATCCGTTATCAGGAGTATGTGGAGAGGTGGAGACCATGCGAAAGCTGACATTTGAGGGCTTCTTGAAGCAGTATGTGGCAGAACTTTCCGGGGTGCAGACGGCAAGCGTCCATAAACTTGCAGCTTGTCTAAATGAAAATCCCCGCTTGAAAGAACCGCTGTTTCTCTATGCTTTGGCCTATGATAAAGTGGATTTATTGCTCCACTATACTGCAAACAGCACGGTCGTTGCGGAATATGAGCGGCTTTCTAATCGCTACTTGCTGGCGAAAATGCTGCTGCTCTTGGAAAAACAATCTCCTGAACTGCCGGAGGGCTATTTGAAGGTCTGGCGCAGCTATTGCTCGGTGCGGGATGCCGCCCTTGCGGACAATGACACGAAAGAACTGATCCATCGCCGGGTATTGGAACTTCAGCAGAAAAAGAAACTGACGAATTATCGCCTTTACACTGACCTGAGGCTGAATCCGGGCAATGTGAATGCATGGCTCAAACACAACGATTCCAGCAAAATGAGCCTTGACTGTGCACGGCAGATCTACAAGTATGCAAAAAGCTACCCGTCTGTTCGATAAGAAAAAGGAAGTGAGTCTATGACCGCCGTAATTTACGCCCGCTATTCCAGCGATAACCAGCGCGAAGAATCCATCGAAGGGCAGATTCGGGAATGTACGGCTTATGCGGAAAAGAACGGCATCACGGTCATCAAGCACTACATTGACCGTGCATTCTCTGCAAAAACGGACAATCGCCCGGAGTTCCAGCAGATGATCAAAGACAGCGGCAAGAAGCTGTTTGATGTTGTTCTCGTCTGGAAATTTGACCGCTTTGCCCGGAATCGTTTTGATAGCGCAAACTATAAGATGATCCTGAAAAAGAACGGTGTCCACCTGATTTCCGTTATGGAACCCATTGCTGAGGGTTCACAGGGCATTCTGGTGGAAACCCTTCTAGAGGGTATGGCAGAATACTATTCGGCAGAGCTGTCCGAAAAAGTGATTCGTGGTCAGACCGAGAACGCCTTGAAGGGTAAGTGCACTGGCGGTACGGGAACCATTGGCTATAAAATCGACGATGCCAAGTTCTATCATCTTGACCCGTTGACTGCTCCGCTGGTGCTGGAAGCCTTTCAGCGGTATGACAACGGTGATAAGATGGTGGAAATCGTAAACTTCCTCAACGATAAGGGCGTCCGCAATATGCTGGGCGGCAAAATGACCCACAGTAGTGTGAACACCATGTTGAAGAACCGCCGGTACATTGGAGAATTGTCTTTCCGGGACATCGTTGTGCCGGATGCAATTCCGGTTATTGTTCCGAAAGACCTGTTTGACCGGGTGCAGAAGCGTCTGGATAAGAATAAGCGTGCCCCTGCCTGTGGCAAGGCAGACGAGGAATATCTGCTGACCACCAAGCTGCTCTGCGGCAAGTGTGGTGCGCTGATGTTCGGCGAAAGCGGAACCAGTGCCACCGGACGCACCTACTATTATTATAAATGCGCCAACGTCAAGCGCCGCAAGGGCTGCAATAAAAAGACCGTGCAGAAGGACTGGCTGGAAGATCTGGTCGTCCGGGAGACCATGAAGCTGATTCAGGACGATGCGATGATCGACAAGATCGTTCAACTGGTCATGGATGTCCAGAATCAGGAGAACACCACGATCCCGCTGCTGGAAAAGCAACTGCGAGAGGTCAACAAAAAGCTGGACAACCTGATGAAGGCTATCGAGGACGGCTTGTACACCCGGACAACGAAAGAGCGTCTGGAAGCGCTGGAAAGCCAGAAAGATGAGCTGACTGTAAAAATCGCAGATGAAAAATTGAAGAAGCCCAGCTTCAAAGAGGATTTCATCCGATTCTGGCTGATGAAATTTAGAAAGTTCGATATTTCGCAGAAAAAACAGCGGAAAGCACTGATTGAAATTTTTGTAAATGCCATTTTTCTGTACGATGACCGGATGCTGATTACGTTCAACTACAAGGATGGCACCCAAACTGTCCGGTTTGAGGACACTTTGACGGCTGATTGCGGAGAAAAAAGTTTGCGTTTGCGAAGCAACGAAAGCCCCAGTGGGGCTTTTGAGAAACAGAACGGTCTTGCGCAAGCAAGATGGAGGGGCCGTGCCCCGACAAGTTCGGATTTGTCCAGCTCTGCTGGACCAAAAGCTCCACAGACGAATTTGTTCGTCTGTGGAGCTTTTTTGTTTGCCCACAGCGTGGTCGGAAAATGAAAAAAGAATGCAAAATGCGGTGCGCTTGAAAAATGTCAGGACGGGATTTTTGTAAAAAATGTAGAATATCTTGCCGGAAACTGTGCATTCTCTCCAACAAAAACTGCCCAAACGTGTTGATATTGAGAAAAAAGCTTCACAAACGTTTACAAAAGGGTAACAGGTTGGTATACTTTATGGTGGTAAACGTAACAAGCCATGGAAGCTGAAAGGAGAACCTACCCGTGAATACCGCTGCACCGTCCCGTAAAAAACTGCTGAGCCTTGTGCTGACACTGGTGTTTATGCTCACCTGCCTGCCAGCGGCCTTGGCGGTTGATCTGAACGTGGACGCAGGCTTCTACTTCAAGCAGAGCCGCGGCGGCACCTGCACACTGGCATCCGCAGCCATGATGCTGCGCCGCCGTGCCTATTTTGACGGCCTGACCGACTGGTCCACTGTGACCGAGAACAGTGTCCGTTCCACGGCATGGTCCAACGGGCTTTCCCACAGCTTTACATATAAGGAGATGCAGGTGGGCTACGGCACACTGCCCTCCCGCAAACAGGAAAAAGTGCAGACCCTGATCACCCTGCTTTCGCAGCACCCGGAGGGCATCGTGCTGTATGACCGCGGCCAGCCCCATGCAGTGCTGCTCACCGACTACACCAACGGCAACTTCTATTGCTCCGATCCGGCAGGCAACATCTCTTCCGGACGCATCCCGCTGGAAAGCTCCAGCGTTTCGGTCAATAGGTCCTCCTGCTACTGGTATGTGGCATCGGATCACAACTCCATTGCTGCAGAGGCTGACGGCCTGCGTCTGGAAGGCATGAGCTACCCCATCAATGTCCGTGCGGGCAAGGGCATGGCGCTGACCGGCACTGCAAATGCTGCGCTGGGCACCACCCTGACCAATGTGCAGGTGGCAGTGCTGGACGAGAACGACCAGACGGTGTTCACTGCACAGGCGGCACCCAATACGGCGATCTTCTCCTTCAAGTCGCTGGACAGCTCCATCCGCTTTGGTGAACTGCCCGCAGGCAATTACACCTACATGGTGGTCGTGACCGATTCTCAGGGCGATAACCTCTGCTTTACCAGTGACTTCACGGTTTCGGATGGCTCGGCAAGCAGCGGCGTTTACTGGTCGGTGAAGGATACCGAGGGCACCAAGCTGCTGGACAGCATTCAGGAAGTTCAGGATGCCTTTGCAAATGCAACTGAGTCCACTCTGGGCTGGTTTGGCGGTCTATTCCAGTAAAATCATAAACGACAAAAAAGAAATCCCGGAATACACTTCCGGGATTTCTTTTTTTGCTGTAATTTGTTGTAAAAAAGCTTATTTCAGGGTTCCGTCCAGTACCTGACTGTAATACCAGGGCTTTGGTGCGCGGAAGGTCTTGCCGCTGAGGAACTCGAAATCCGGCTGGTTGAAGCGGGGCATGGTGAGTTCCCATGCGCACAGGGCCTGATACTTGAGCTTCAGCTCGCGGTTGGCGGTGTTGTTGCCGTATTTGCTGTCGCCCAGAATGGGACAGCCGATGCTGGCCATGTGGGCGCGGATCTGATGGGTGCGGCCGGTGATCAGCTGCACCTTCAGCAGGGCCAGACGACCGGAGACGGCGATGGTCTCGTACCGGGTCTCCACTTCCTTGGCACCGGGCTGCTTGTCCTCCACGATCTTCACGATGCCGCGGTCCGCGTCCTTGAGCAGATAGCCGCCCAGAGTGGCATCCGGCGGCATCGGACGGCCGAAGGTGACGCAGAGGTAGGTCTTTTTCACTTCGCGGTTCTTGATGGCTGCAAGGAACAGCTCTTCGGCCTCCGGGGTCTTGGCAACGATGACAAGGCCGCTGGTGCCGGTGTCCAGCCGGTGGCACAGCGCCGGGG
>OIAH01000632.1_pt1 | contig 13447 bp, 10 predicted proteins | sample 1580711 | NCBI WGS metagenome assembly OIAH01 (sample SAMEA3882556, study PRJEB24775) | human gut metagenome | biome: human-associated habitat; feature: intestine environment; material: feces | place: Netherlands | collected 2009/2010
TGGAGTAGAGATGCCGAACTACGAGATGATCGTGAAGGTATTGAAGGAGAAGTACGGAGAGTAATAATCTAGACAAAGAAAGGAAGTATGCAGAGATGAAAGAAGTAAAATCACCAAAACGTCCGTTGATCTTCTATTATGGAATCGTGCTGGTAGTATTGCTGGTGTTTAATTTATTTATCACCCCAATGCTGGCAGAGCGGCAGGTAAAGGAAGTTGATTACGGAACATTCATGAAGATGACCGAGGATAAAGATATCGGTCAGGTACAGATCGACAGTACACAGATCACATTTACGGATAAGGCGGAGAGCGCAATCTACAAGACCGGACTCATGCCGGACGATGACTTGACACAGCGGCTCTATGACAGCGGTGCGAAGTTCTCGAAAGAAATCGAGACGAGGACATCTCCATTTATGAGCTTTTTGATGTCGGTTGTTCTTCCACTGTTGTTGTTCTGGATTCTTGGAAGATTCCTCGCAAGGAAGATGATGGAACAGGCTGGCGGTAAGAATTCCATGATGTTCGGTATGGGTGGAAAGAGCAATGCGAAGGTATATGTGCAGTCCACCGAAGGAATTCATTTTACGGATGTTGCCGGCGAGGATGAGGCGAAGGAAAACTTAGCCGAGATTGTCGATTATCTGCATAATCCGAAGAAATATACGGACGTCGGTGCATCTATGCCGAAGGGACTTTTGTTAGTCGGTCCTCCGGGAACCGGTAAGACACTGCTTGCAAAAGCAGTTGCAGGTGAGGCGAAGGTTCCGTTCTTCTCACTGGCAGGTTCTGATTTTGTGGAGATGTTTGTCGGTGTCGGAGCATCCCGTGTGCGTGACCTGTTTAAAGAAGCACAGAAACAGGCACCATGTATCATCTTTATCGATGAGATCGATGCGATCGGTAAGAGCCGTGATACACGTTACGGCGGTAATGACGAGCGTGAGCAGACGTTAAACCAGTTACTGGCAGAGATGGATGGATTTGATACATCCAAGGGACTTCTGATCTTAGCAGCGACCAACCGTCCGGAGGTACTTGATAAAGCGTTACTCCGTCCGGGACGTTTTGACCGTCGTATCATTGTCGATAAACCGGACTTAAAGGGACGTTTAGAGACATTAAAGGTTCATTCCAAAGATGTCATGATGGATGAGACCGTAGACCTTGATGCACTTGCGCTTGCAACGGCAGGACTTGTAGGTTCCGATCTTGCCAATATGATCAATGAGGCTGCCATCAACGCAGTAAAAAATGGCAGAAAGTTTGTAAACCAGTCCGATCTGTTTGATGCATTTGAGCTTGTTGCGGTCGGTGGAAAAGAGAAGAAAGACCGCATCATGAGCGATAAGGAGCGCAAGATCGTATCTTATCACGAAGTCGGTCATGCAATGGTAACTGCACTGCAGAAAAATACCGAGCCGGTACAGAAGATCACAATCGTACCGCGTACCATGGGCGCACTTGGATATACATTACAGACACCGGAAGAAGAAAAATATTTACAGACCAAAGATGAACTGCTTGCAAAGATCACAACCTACATGGCAGGCCGTGCGGCAGAGATGCTGGTATTTGGTTCTGCGACGAGCGGTGCAGCCAACGATATCGAGAGTGCGACTTCGATCGCGAGAGCGATGGTCACACAGTACGGTATGTCCGATAAATTTGGTATGATGTGTCTGGCAACGGTTGAGAACCAGTACTTAGACAACCGTGCAGGACTGATCTGTGGTGAGGAGACTGCAGCACAGATCGATCAGGAAGTACTTTCCATCATCAACAACAGCTACGATGAAGCATACCGCATGCTTGAAGAAAACAGGGAGGTTCTCGACAAGATTTCAGGATATCTCTACGAGCATGAGACGATCACCGGAAAAGAATTTATGAAGATTTTCCGTGAATTAAAAGGAATCCCGGAGCCGGAAGAAGAGGAGAAAAAAACATTCTTCGAGCAGGCAGAGGATGCTAAAAATGCGTTAGAGCAGGCGAAAACAGAAGAACATGCAAAAACGGAAGGACAGACAGAAATAAAAAATCAGGCAGAAGCAGAAACTTCACGTGCAGCGGAAGATCAGAATACTGTATCTTTGGAAAAGGGCAGTTTTATTGATCAGGTCGTAGACGATCAGACAGCAGCACATGAGGAACACCAGAAATAACGCAGCAGAGGCTTCGCTGCAGAAGTATCAGAAATAAAAGCTGAAAAATAAGATAAATATCAGCAGGATAAGTATAAACAGAACGATCAGAGCAGGAATGAGGTTTCATGTTTAACATCGCAGAAGAATTAAAAAAACTCCCGGATCAGCCGGGAGTTTATATTATGCATGACAGCCACGATGCGATCATCTATATCGGTAAGGCTGTCAGTTTACGAAAGAGAGTACACCAGTATTTCCAGCCGAGTCATGATGAGGGCATCAAAAAGGCACAGATGGTAAAACAGATCGCACGTTTCGAGTATATTATTACGGACTCGGAATTAGAGGCGCTTGTGTTGGAGTGCAACCTGATCAAGGAACATTGTCCAAAATACAATACCATGCTGCGCGATGACAAGACTTATCCCTATATCCGTGTGACGGTCGGTGAGGATTTCCCACGGGTACTCTTTTCACGTCAGCAGAAAAAAGACAAATCGAGATATTTTGGGCCATACACCAGTGCGGGGGCAGTAAAAGATACGATCGAGCTGATCAATAAGCTTTACCAGCTTCGTACCTGTAACCGTGTACTGCCGAGAGATACCGGCAAAGAGCGCCCGTGTTTAAATTACCATATCCATCAGTGCCAGGCACCCTGTCAGGGTTATATCAGCAGGGAAGAATACCGGGAAAGGATCGATGCTGCCGTCGAATTTTTAAATGGAAACTATGCACCGATCTTAAAATCCTTAGAAGAAAAAATGAACGAGGCATCCGAAAATCTGGAATTTGAAAAGGCAATCGAATACCGGGAGCTTTTAGGCAGTGTGCGCCAGATCGCGCAGAAACAGAAGATCACGCATACCGACGGTGAGGATAAAGACATCATCGCGCTTGCATCGGATGACAGGGATGCCGTGGTGCAGGTATTTTTCATCCGTGACGGAAAGCTGATCGGCAGGGATCATTTTTATGTCAGGGTCGGGACAGAGGATACCAAAAGCCAGATTTTAACAACTTTTTTAAAACAGTTTTATTCGGGAACGCCGTTTATTCCAAGGGAGATCATGCTGCCGGAGGAGATCGAGGATCACGAGGTCTTAGCCGAGTGGTTAACCGAAAAAAGAGGAGCCAGGGTTTATATCCGTGTTCCGCAAAAAGGTATGAAGGAAAAATTGGTAGAGCTGGCGCAGAAAAATGCAGAGCTTGTACTTTCCCAGGATCGCGAGAAGATCAAACGCGAGGAGGGAAGAACCATCGGCGCGATGAAAGAGATCGAGCATCTTCTGGGGATGGAGGGACTTTCCCGCGTGGAGGCATTTGATATTTCCAACATCAACGGTTTTGAGACGGTAGGATCCATGATCGTCTACGAAAAGGGAAAACCAAAACGCAGTGATTATCGTAAATTCAAATTAAAAACCATCACAGGGCCGGACGATTACGCATCCATGCATGAGGTTTTGACCAGACGTTTTACGCACGGTATGCAGGAGAAAAAAGAACTTGCAGAACGGGAAATGTCAGAGGAATATGGAAGTTTCACAAGATTTCCGGATCTGATCATGATGGATGGCGGCCGCGGACAGGTAAACATTGCATTAAAAGTGCTTGATGAACTGAAAATAAATATTCCGGTCTGCGGTATGGTAAAGGATGATAATCACCGCACCAGAGGGTTATACTATCAGAATAAAGAGATACCGATCGACCGGACAAGCGAGGGCTTTAAACTGATCACGAGGATCCAGGATGAAGCGCACCGTTTTGCCATCGAGTATCACAGATCTTTAAGAAGCAAAGAACAGGTACATTCCGTACTTGACGATATTCCGGGCATCGGTCCGGCACGAAGAAAAGCCTTAATGCGCCGGTTCCAGTCACTTGAGGCGATCCGTGAGGCTTCGGAGGAAGAACTCGCAAAGACAGAGTCGATGAATGAGCAGGCGGCACGGGCAGTTTATTCTTTTTTCCGGGAAGATAAACACGGGTATTCAAGTTGAAGAATTCCGGTATCTATGGTAAAATGTCGTCAGAATCGTTACGAAAAATATGTTTAGGAGAGGACAAAGGATATGGAAGGTGTTGGAGTAGCAAAGATCGCGCAGATCATGGATTTATGTAATTTTCTGCCGGATATGGAATTAAAGGGACATCGCATTATGATCAGTGATGTAAACAGACCGGCGTTACAGCTCAGTGGTTATTTTAAACACTTTGAACAGTCGAGGGTTCAGATCATCGGTACGGTAGAGTACACGTATCTGCAGCAGTTAGACGAGGAAAAACGTGAAAAGATTTACAGTGAATTTATGGGATATGATATTCCGTGTGTTATTTTCTGCAGGGATCTGCGGCCGGATGATTCTTTCCTGAAAATTGCAGAGGAGAAAAATATTCCGGTGCTTGGCACAAAACGCAGTACTTCCGAATTCATGGCAGAGCTTATTTATTGTCTGAATGAACAGCTTGCACCGTGTATTACGATCCATGGCGTTTTAGTAGATGTCTACGGCGAAGGACTTCTGATCATGGGTGAGAGTGGTATCGGAAAAAGTGAGGCTGCACTCGAACTGATCAAACGAGGACATCGTCTTGTAACGGATGATGTGGTGGAAATCCGCAAGATCAATGAGCATACACTCATCGGAACGTCACCGGATATCACACGTTACTTTATCGAACTTCGCGGTATCGGGATCATCGATGTGAAAACACTGTTTGGTGTAGAGTGTGTCAAGGAAAAACAGCAGATCGACCTTGTGATCAAGTTAGAGGACTGGAAGAAAGAAAATGAGTACGACCGTCTTGGATTAGAGGAAGAATATACAGAGTTTCTTGGCAACAAGGTAGTATGTCACTCACTCCCGATCCGTCCGGGACGTAACCTTGCCGTCATCTGTGAGGCGGCGGCTGTCAACCACAGACAGAAAAAGATGGGATACAATGCAGCACAGGAGCTTTACCGCCGTGTGCAGGAAAATCTCACAAAAAAATCTTCGGACGATGATGAGTAAAAGCCCGGAGTCAAAAGAATAGCATAAATGGAGGCAATATCAGTCATGGAAAGAAAAAACGCATGGGAGAAATACCCGGAAGGCAAAAAAAGAGAAGAGGTATTTCAGTTTGCAGAGGATTACAGAAAATTTATTTCTGAGTGCAAAACAGAGCGTGAATGTACCACAGAATTTGCAAAAAGAGCCGAGAAAGCAGGTTTTGTAAATCTGGATGAAGTATTAGAAAAAGGAACAAAATTAAAAGCAGGCGACCGTGTGTATGCGAATAACATGGGAAAAGGAATTGCCATGTTCGTGATCGGAAAGAAAGGCTTAGAGGCTGGAATGAACATCCTTGGCGCACATATCGATTCCCCGCGTATGGATTTAAAACAGGATCCGTTATATGAGGATACCGATTTCGCAATGTTAGACACCCATTATTATGGTGGAATCAAGAAATACCAGTGGGTGACACTTCCACTTGCACTGCACGGTGTGATCGCCAAAAAAGACGGTACCGTTGTAAAAGTCAATGTCGGAGACAAACCGGGCGATCCGGTATTTGGCGTCAGCGATCTTTTGATCCATTTATCCGGAGAGCAGCTTGAGAAAAAGGCAGCGAAGGTGATCGAGGGAGAGAACCTTGATCTGATCATCGGAAGTATTCCGGCAGAGGAAGCGGGCGATGACAAAGAGGCTGCAAAAGAAAAAGTAAAAGCAAATATCATGAAGATCCTTGCAAAAGAATATGATATAGAGGAAGAAGATTTCTTATCTGCAGAGATCGAGGTCGTTCCGGCAGGAGAGGCAAGAGATTACGGTTTTGACCGCAGCATCATCATGGGATATGGACATGATGACAGAGTATGTGCATACCCTTCCTTTATGGCAATGCTTGCAATGGAAAAACCGGAGATCACGAGTGTCTGCCTGCTTGTAGACAAAGAGGAAATCGGCAGTGTCGGGGCAAGCGGCATGCAGTCACGTTTCTTCGAAAATACCGTTGCAGAGGTCATGAATGCAGCAGAAGATTATTCGGAATTAAAATTAAGACGTGCCCTGAAAAACTCCAAAGTACTTTCATCGGATGTATCCGCTGCATTTGATCCGAATTATCCGTCTGTTATGACAAAACGCAATGCAGCATATTTTGGAAGAGGACTTGTATTTAACAAATACACCGGAGCGAGAGGGAAATCCGGCTCTAACGATGCCAATGCAGAGTATGTCGGATATTTAAGAAATATCATGGATAACAACAATGTGTCATTCCAGACGGCAGAGCTCGGAAAAGTAGATCAGGGTGGCGGTGGAACTATCGCATACATTCTGGCAAACTATGGAATGAGTGTTATCGACAGCGGTGTTGCAGTGTTAAACATGCATGCTCCGTGGGAACTCATCAGCAAAGTAGACTTATATGAAGCATATAACGGTTATGTCGCATTCTTAAAAGAAGCGTAAGACCACAGAATTGAGGAAAGCATGAATCAGCAGTTTTTGACAGAACTTAAAGCAGTCACAGCAGAAAACAGAATTTTTACGGACGAACCGATGAAAAAACATACGACATTCCGTGTGGGCGGCCCGGCAGATATTTTAGTGCAGCCAAAGGGAACAGAGCTTGCGGCGGTCATCCGTCTGTGCAGGAAGTATGATGTCCCGTATCAGGTCATCGGAAACGGGAGCAATCTTTTAGTGGGCGACCGCGGGATCCGGGGACTTGTGATCGAGATGCTGTCAAAAGAAGATGAGATTTGTGTGGAGGACGACTGTATCACCGTGGGTGCGGGAATGCTGCTGTCAAAGACAGCAAACCGTGCTGCGGAGCACGGACTGACCGGTATGGAATTCGCTGCCGGTATCCCGGGCAGAATCGGTGGTGCAGTTGTCATGAATGCGGGCGCTTACGGTGGTGAGATGAAAGATATTTTAACCGCCGTGACCGTCTTAGATCAGGAAGGAAATGAGAAGATTCTTTCTGCAGAAGAGCTTGAACTGGGTTACCGGACAAGCTGTATTTTAAAAAAAGGCTACATTGTAACGGGAGCTAAGATCAAACTGAAACACGGGGAAGAGACAGCAATCCGTGCCCGCATGGAGGAGTTAAAGAAGCAGAGAGTGGAAAAACAGCCGCTTGAATATCCGAGTGCGGGAAGTACATTTAAAAGACCGGAAGGATATTTTGCAGGAAAACTGATCATGGATGCGGGATTAAGAGGTTATCTGGTGGGAGAAGCGCAGGTGTCGGAAAAACACTGTGGATTTGTCATCAACCGCGGAAATGCAACAGCGGCAGATGTAAGAACCCTGATGCAGAATGTAGCGGATATTGTAGAAGAAAAGTTTGGTGTCAGATTAGAGCCGGAAGTTAAGATGATCGGTGAATTTTAAACAGGATTTGGATGCGCGCAAAGCGTTTTGAAATGGAGAAAAAAGATGAAGTTCGTAATTTTAACAGGAATGTCAGGAGCAGGAAAAAGTACAGCGATAAAAATGATGGAAGATATTGGGTTTTATTGCGTGGATAATCTACCGATCCCATTGCTGGAAAAGTTTGTGGAACTTACAACATTACAGAGCGCAGAACTGCAGAAAGTTGCAGTCGGCATCGATATCAGAAGCGGACAGTCATTTGATGAGCTGCATGGTGTATTAGACCACATGAAGGATAATGGGGTTGAATACGAGATCCTGTTTTTGGATGCCGAAGATTCTGTTCTGGTAAAACGATATAAGGAAACGAGAAGAAATCATCCTTTAGCGGGCGGCGAACGCGTGGACAAGGGAATTGAAGAGGAAAGAAAGCGTCTGGCGTTTTTAAAGGAACGCGCAGATTATATTATAGATACAAGCCAGCTTTTGACGAGAGAGTTAAAAGCGGAGTTGGACAAAATATTTATACAGAATCAGGACTACAAGAATCTGTTTATTACGATTTTGTCATTTGGATTTAAATATGGAATACCGGTCGATTCTGATCTGGTATTTGATGTCCGTTTTTTACCAAACCCGTATTATGTGGAGGGCTTGCGGGCAAAGACCGGAAATGATAAAGAAATTCAGGATTATGTCATGCAGTTTCAGGAAGCAAATGTTTTTTTGGACAAACTTGAAGATATGCTGGAATTTCTGATCCCGAATTATATCACGGAGGGCAAGAATCAGCTTGTGATCTCCATAGGATGTACGGGAGGAAAACACAGGTCTGTAACACTGGCAAATGAATTATACAAACGTCTGTCAGGAAAAAAGGGTTATGGACTGAAAATCGAGCATCGTGATATTGGCAAAGATGCTTTAAGGGGAAAATAAAAGATGTCTTTTTCAAGTGAAGTGAAACAGGAGTTAGCAAAGCAGAGTGGAAAGAGCAGACATTGCCAGATCGCTGAACTTGCGGCGTTAGTTGCTTTTGACGGAAAGCGTCAGCAGCTGATCGGGGATGCGGGAGATGTGCTGGATTCGGAAAATCCGCTTCTGCAGGAAAAATATGGACTGTTACTGGCACAGCTGTTCCATGTTAATATAGAAGAGATAGATACATTGCCACCGGAACGCATTCTAGAGACAATCAAGATGTGGAATCAGTCTTTAAGGTGTGCAGACATCACAGAGACGGTAAATGGTATTTTACTGCAGCAGACATGTTGCAGGCGGGCATATATCCGGGGAGCATTTTTAGCAGGTGGATCGATCAGTGATCCGAATAAGTCTTATCATTTTGAGATTGTCTGCCGGGAAATTGCGCAGGCGAAACAGCTTCAGGATGCAATCAACAGTTTTGAGATGGAAGCAAAGATCGTAGAACGAAAGAAACACCAGGTCGTATATTTAAAGGAAGGTGCCCAGATCGTGGATATGTTAAATATCATGGAAGCACATGTGGCACTGATGAATCTTGAAAATGTGCGTATCTTAAAAGAAATGAGAAATTCTGTCAACCGAAAGGTAAATTGTGAGACGGCAAATATCAGCAAGACTGTGGCGGCAGCCGTAAAACAGCTTGGCGATATTGAATATATTAAACAGAATGCAGGCTTAGACAGTCTGCCTGAAAACCTAAAAGAAATGGCGTTGCTGCGGTTAGAGTATCCGGATACACCGCTTAAGGAACTGGGAACATATCTCGATCCTCCGGTCGGAAAATCGGGAGTGAACCACAGGCTGCGCAGGATCAGTGAGATTGCAGATGAGCTGCGTGAAAAAGAATAATGTGGAAATATATTATTGATACGTAGCTGCTGTATTGGAGCATAAACATAAAGTGTGTAAAAAGCAGCACAGGAATGGAGGGTAGTGTGAAAAATAAGATTTTTCACACGTAAGATTTGTGCTAACGCACAAACTTGAGATGCGCAAAAAACAGCGCAAGAATGGAGATTATCATGAAAAAGGGTGTAGTGGTAAACATGCAAAACGACTTAGAGGCAAGACCAATTGCGCTTTTAGTGCAGAAGGCAAATCAGTTTTCCAGCCAGATCTATATGGAATCCGGGGATAATAAGAGAGTCAATGTCAAAAGCATTATGGGCATGATGAGTATGGCTCTTTTAAATGGAGAAGAGGTTGTGATCGATGCTGAGGGTGAGGACGAAGAGGCTGCAGCTGCGGCAATCGAGGAATTCCTGACAAAATAACAGAACAGGTGTAGGGAGCGTATGGAAGAAAAGAAAACATTACTATTTATTTTCAATCCGTTTTCCGGAAAAGCACAGATCAAAAATCAGCTGATGGATATTGTGGATACCATGGTAAAAGCTGGATATGAGGTAACGATTTACCCGACACAGGCACCGGAAGATGCGATACATAAGGTGGAAGTGGACGCAGAGAAATATGATCTTGTTGTATGCAGCGGAGGGGACGGTACACTTGATGAAGTGGTAAGCGGTATTATGCACAAAGGGCTTACCGTGCCTTTGGGATATATTCCGGCGGGCAGCACGAATGACTTTGCAACATCACTGGGAATCCCGAAAGATATGGTCAAAGCAGCCGATGCAGCGGTGAATGGAAGAACATTTCCTTGTGATATTGGTGCATTTAACAATGATTATTTTGTCTATGTGGCAGCGTTTGGTCTTTTTACGGAAGTGTCTTATAAGACAAGCCAGGAGTGGAAAAATGTACTTGGACATGCGGCATATATCCTTGAGGGAATGCGCAGTCTGCATGATATCCCGTCTTTCACTATGCAGGTAGAGTACAATAATGTGCGGATCCAGGATGAATTTATCTATGGAATGATCAGCAATTCCACATCGGTGGGTGGATTTAAGGGAATGACCGGAAAAGATGTGCTTTTAGACGATGGCGTGTTTGAGGTTACCCTGATCAAAAAACCACGCAATCCGATTGAACTCAACGAGATTATTGCATCACTCATCAATCTGGTGGATGATACGGATATGATCTATTCGTTTAAGTCAGATGAAGTAGAGTTCATGGCAAGAGAGGAAGTTCCTTGGACATTGGACGGGGAATTTGGCGGAGCGCATGAGGAAGTTATCGTAAAAAATATCTGCCGTGCTGTCGATATTATGGTTCCGGCAAACAAATGAGAAAGATTGTTATAAATTTAACTTTATTTTTTGAAAGAAGTAATATATAATACCCATAGGGTAAAAATATTAATTTTATGGAGGAATAGCATATGTTAGTATCTGCAAAAGAAATGTTAGACAAAGCAAAAGCTGGTCACTATGCAGTTGGTCAGTTCAACATTAACAACCTGGAGTGGACAAAATCTGTTCTGCTTACAGCAGAGGAGTTAAGATCCCCGGTTATCTTAGGTGTTTCTGAAGGCGCTGGAAAATATATGACAGGTTTCGGTACTGTAGCAGCTATGGTAAAAGCTATGCATGATGAGTTAGGCATCACAGTTCCGGTTGCATTACACTTAGATCATGGTACCTACGAAGGATGCTATAAATGTATCAAAGCAGGATTCACATCCATCATGTTCGACGGATCTCATTACCCAATCGATGAGAACGTTGAGAAAACCAAAGAGCTCGTATCCGTTGCCCATGCAATGGGAATGTCCATCGAGGCAGAAGTTGGTTCTATCGGTGGTGAGGAAGACGGAGTTGTAGGTATGGGCGAGTGCGCTGATCCGGAAGAGTGCAAGAGAGTTGCAGATCTTGGCGTGGACATGCTTGCAGCAGGCATCGGTAACATCCATGGTAAATATCCGGCAAACTGGAAAGGATTAAGCTTCGAGACTCTTGATTCTATCCAGAAATTAACAGGCCAGATGCCGTTAGTACTTCACGGAGGTACAGGTATTCCGGAAGACATGATCAAGAAAGCAATCTCCCTTGGAGTAGCTAAGATCAACGTTAACACAGAGTGCCAGTTATCTTTCGCAGATGCTACACGTAAATATATCGAAGCTGGTAAAGATTTAGAGGGTAAAGGATTTGATCCGCGTAAATTATTAGCTCCGGGTGCAGAAGCTATCAAAGCTACTGTAAAAGAGAAAATGGAACTGTTCGGTTCTGTTGGCAAAGCTGAATAATATTGTCGCACAGACGGAAGTCCACTTTCCATAATGTTATATTTAACAAAGATTTCAGACTTTACATGAATTTATTGTTCAATATAGCAAAATGATAAAAAAGTGAAATTTTTCTCTTGCATTTTGGAGAGAAAAGTATTATCTTAAGTTCAACAAAACAAATGTGAGAGATGAACAAGGGCGTTCCAAGTAGCTTGGAATGCTCTTTTTTTGTAAGAAGTTGTCACACAATTTCTCATAAAAGCCATATAGGAGAAATTTCTTACTGACATTCATCCACTTTCAAGGTACAATAAGAAATGAGAATTTAAGATCTCTTACATTTGTTCAAAAAAGCAGGGAATAGTCTCAGGGGATTAGACCGGTGAAGAAGAAAGGATGTAGAACATGAGCGAAACAGGATACTTAAATGTAGCAGAGATTTTTGGCGAGAACGTATTCAATGATGCAGTGATGCAGGAGCGTCTGCCAAAGAAGGTTTACAAGAAGTTAAAGGAAGTAATTCAGGAAGGTCGCGAGTTAGACCTTGAAACAGCAGATGTTGTTGCGCATGAGATGAAAGAATGGGCAATCGAAAAAGGTGCAACACATTATACTCACTGGTTCCAGCCGCTGACCGGAGTAACAGCAGAGAAACATGATTCATTCATTACAGCACCGATGGAGAATGGCAAGGTACTAATGAGCTTTTCCGGTAAAGAGCTGATCAAAGGTGAGCCGGATGCATCTTCTTTCCCATCCGGTGGTTTAAGAGCTACATTCGAGGCAAGAGGATATACAGCCTGGGATTGTACCTCACCGGCATTTGTAAGACAGGATGCAGCAGGCGCAACACTTTGTATCCCAACAGCTTTCTGTTCTTACACAGGAGAAGCACTCGATCAGAAAACACCGCTTCTTCGTTCCATGGAAGCTCTGAATGTACAGTCCCTGCGTCTGTTAAAACTGTTCGGAAACACCACTTCCAAGAAAGTAACTCCTTCCGTAGGACCGGAGCAGGAATACTTCCTGGTAGATGCAGAGAAATTCCTGCAGAGAAAAGACCTGATCTACACCGGCCGTACCCTGTTCGGCGCAATGCCTCCAAAAGGACAGGAAATGGATGACCATTACTTTGGAAGCATCCGCGAGCGTATCGCATCCTATATGAGAGATGTCAATATTGAACTTTGGAAGCTTGGCGTGTCCTCGAAGACACAGCATAATGAGGTCGCACCTGCACAGCATGAGTTAGCTCCAATTTATGCAGAAGCAAACATTGCAGTGGATCACAACCAGCTGGTTATGAAAACACTGAAAAAAGTAGCATGCCAGCATGGAATGCAGTGCCTGCTTCATGAGAAACCATTTGCAGGTGTGAACGGTTCCGGTAAGCATAACAACTGGTCTCTTACCACAGATGACGGAATCAATCTTCTGGATCCGGGCAAAACACCTCATGAAAATATTCAGTTCCTTCTGGTCCTTACCTGTATCCTGAAAGCAGTAGATGAACATGGAGATCTTCTGCGTGAATCTGCGGCAGATGTGGGAAATGACCAGAGACTTGGCGGAAACGAAGCTCCGCCGGCTGTTATTTCCGTATTCCTTGGAGAACAGCTCGGAGATGTGCTTGATCAGCTGATCAGCACCGGAACGGCTACGCACAGTAAGAAAGGCAGCCTTCTGGAGACAGGTGTTAAGACTCTTCCTGATTTCATGAAAGATGCGACAGACCGTAACCGTACTTCACCGTTTGCGTTTACCGGAAACAAATTTGAATTCCGTATGGTAGG
>OIAH01000648.1_pt1 | contig 13284 bp, 11 predicted proteins | sample 1580711 | NCBI WGS metagenome assembly OIAH01 (sample SAMEA3882556, study PRJEB24775) | human gut metagenome | biome: human-associated habitat; feature: intestine environment; material: feces | place: Netherlands | collected 2009/2010
ACCCGTACGTCAGTTTAGCAAACTGGTGGTTTCAGCCACTCACCCAAACTTCCTTCTTTTCAGAAGCGTTATCTCTCAAACGCGGTGCAAAGATAAGGGGATAAATTGAATTATGCAAACATTTTGCTCTTTTTTTAGATATATTTTTTTGATGGAAGTAATAAGATACTGATAGTGAAGTGCTAATGGATGGAATTAATTTTTCTCCCAAAAATCCAAACATTCTTTAGCCACCTTATTGGGCAATGGTATTTTTTGATATATTCAATGCTGTCGGCGGATAATTGAGAAATTTGGGTTAGCTAATAAACTATCTAGTTTATTATAAATGTCATTTTCTTCAGGGTATACGTTGATGATAGGATGAAGTCTGTCTTTGCCTAATAAGTTGTAATGTTCCTCTTCTGCACCTTCTACAACTATAATTCCTTTGCTCATGGCATATAATGCATTTTAATCCCAGGGGATAAGAATAAAGTTGATCTAACATTATATCGCACCCGTCCATAAAATATTCACATTCGTCATACGGGGTGAAAACGGTTTGTTGTTTGATTTCGCATGCAGATGGATGTCTGTAATATAATTTATAGAGGGCGCTATAAAGTTCGTCTTTTCCCTTCCATTCTTCACGATGATGTTTTAGACTGATATAGAATTTTACTTTTTCTATTTTTTTAAAAGGGATTTGTGGGTGAGGCAATGATTCTATCGGGAAAGGAATGTATTTGGTTTTTCCAGAGAAATAGGGTTGGTAGGCTAAATAGGATTCGTAAAGACTGGTGATGATTCCATTACAATTGTTCGCGATGATACGGTTTAATTTTCCTCTGAATCCATGCATCCAATTTATAATTGCCATTTTGTTGTCAATGGTGTCACGAAAAGTGCCATTGGCATAAAAATCATTATATCGGAGAGCGTTTTTATTTAAGCACATGTAAATCCAGTAAAAATCATATTCAAACCCTCCTAAAAATATCTTCTTGTTGTTCTTTTTAAGATATTGGAATACGTACTGAAGCAGTTCGGGTTTTAATTCTAAAAAGTAAGGGTTGACAAGTTGTACCACATCATATCCTCTGAGTTGGGGAAGGGTTTTCAGTAAATTGAACGTGTTTTTAAGAACTCCCCAACGGATTGATGACCGGTTGGGATAGAGATAGTCAGAGTTGTTTAGCCATAAATTGCTGTGGGATAATACATCGACTCTATGTCCCATATTTCTTAAGGCTTTTGCTAAAGTCCAATGTATATTGCTATACTCTCCTATTAATAAGATTTTCATAAACAGTCAATCATTATTTAATTAAATAGTTTGTGCATTGGTAGCAAGTCGTTTTGCTATTCTTATTTTTCTATTTAACAAACAAGTGTAGGCTTTAGTTCTTATTGTAGGGTGATTTTGCAATAAAAAAGGATAATTTGTCTTCTGTTGTAGCTAGTATTGTCTATGAAAATTAAATCTATCAAAAATATATCTTCTTGTATTACAGAAAAATGTGTGTAGTGGAATGATTGAAAATGTATGGTTTGCAAAAAGATTTTGTATTTCAAAAAAATGAAAATAAGTCCTTCTTCAATTATGCATAGCGGTGAGAAATTGCTAAACCTTTTCTTTTAGAAGATTGTTTTCATACTTATGTGAGGTATGGTGTCCATTTTGATATGGTCTTTTGGGGAATTTATTGAGTAAAGAATATTTAAGTGTTAATGAAAGAATATAGGTTAAGAGTTAAAGAAAAAATAATGAAGGCTGATTTGGCGACAATCAGGAGGGAATATACAAAGGGTGGTCTCAAAAGGAGTGATCTTCCTGATAATCCACTTGTCCTTTTTACAAAGTGGCTGCAAGAAGCGATAGATGCGGAGGTAAATGAGCCTACGGCTATGTTGGTAGGTACTGTTTCTCCGGAAGGGAAACCGGCAATACGGACTGTGTTGTTGAAAGATTTGCATGATGGCAAATTTATTTTTTATACTAACTATGGAAGTCGCAAGGGTAAACATCTGGCTCATAACCCATCTATCTCTATATCGTTTGTATGGCATGAACTGGAAAGGCAAATTCATATAGAAGGTATTGCGGCTAAAGTATCTCCACAGGAATCAGATGAATATTTTAGAAAAAGGCCTTACAAGAGTCGTATTGGCGCCCGTATTTCTCCTCAAAGCGAACCGATAGAAAGCAGGATACAACTTATTCGTGATTTTGTGAAAGAAACCACGCGCTGGATAGGGAAAGAGATAGATCGCCCTGAATACTGGGGAGGCTTTGCTGTTATGCCTGTTCGTGTTGAATTCTGGCAGGGTAGGGTAAATCGTTTGCATGATCGTTTTCTCTATATGCTTCAATCTGATGGTGTTTGGAAAATAGAAAGACTCGCTCCTTAATCTTCGGAATAGAGAAATAATTCCAGGTTCTTTTTCAAACTGAGCCGAGAAACCTTTTGAATGTAGGTGTAAATAGGAATACTTTTGAGTAATTGAAGGCGTTGCTTTTTATATATTATATGCAAAAGGGAATAATCTATGGATTATTCCCTTTTGCATATTTATTTTTGAAGTGATGAGGAGGTTCCTGGCGGATTCGAACCGCCGTACACGGTTTTGCAGACCGCTGACTAAGCCACTCATCCAAGGAACCTTATTGTTATCAATCTTTGTTTCTCGATTGCGGTTGCAAAGGTACGACATTTTTTTTAATCTGCAAATATTCTGCTATTTTTTTCTCACTTTTTCTGCATTTTTTTCGCAACCGCACTTTGGCTTGTTGTGCATAGACTTCATGGCGCAATCAGAATTACAGCATTCACACGGATTGCTATTGTTCTTTATGCGCTTGAAATACTGAAAGATACGTATACTTATCCATATTGTACAGAGGCATACGATTGCAATAACTATAATTTGTTGTAATTCCATGCTTGATAAACAAATAATTTTAGGTTTAGGTTTATTAAATGATAATACTTCCTATTTGGAATACGGTAAATGCAACAAGCCAAGCCAATCCAGTGGTGTATCCTGCTGCGAATATGGCCCATTTCCAACTGCCGGATTCTTGCTTGATTGCTGCGAAAGTGGCAATACAGGGGAAGTAGATCAATACAAACAACATGTAAGCTAATGCAACCAGTGGAGTAATGGGAATACGGTCAGAAAGATTCACATTTTCCACATCTCCTTCATTTGTGTATAATACTCCTAGTGTACTTACTACCAATTCTTTAGCGCCTACACCTGAAATAAGTCCGATTCCTAACTTCCAGTCAAATCCTAGCGGTTTGATAACAGGCTCTATGGCTTTGCCTATTTGTCCGATATATGAATTTTCTTGTTGTTCGGCTACGCTTTCATGAGCATCATGCCGTGGATAATACCCTAGAAACCAAATAATAATTGAGGCAATCATGATAATGCCTCCCATCTTTTTCAGATATTGTGCTCCTTTTTCCCATGTATGACGCATGATACTTTTAGAGGTAGGCATACGATAGGGGGGGAGTTCCATCACAAATGGAGAATCTTCTCCTTTCACTAGAAATTTACTGAAAATACGGGCCATTATTACTGCTAATAAAATACCTGCTGTATAGATACAAAGTAACATAAAGCTGGCGCAGTTAGGGAAAAAAGCACCTATCATAACTAAATATATGGGAAGACGAGCACTACAGGACATTAAAGGATTCACCAACATGGTGATTAGTCTGGACTTTCGATCTTCTATAGTACGTGTTGCCATTATGGCAGGTACATTACAACCGAATCCCATAATCAGTGGGATAAAGGACTTGCCATGCAGTCCCATCCGGTGCATTATTTTATCCATGATAAATGCGGCGCGTGCCATATACCCCGAATCTTCCAATATAGAAATAAAAAAGTATAATATGAGGATATTCGGCAGGAAAACGATAACACCGCCCACTCCACCGATAATACCATCTATCAGTAAGTCTTTCAAAGGACCTTCAGCCATATTGTTCCGTATCAGGTTGCCCAACTGGTCTACTAGCCATTCAATACCTTGCATAGGGTAGTCACCCAAAACAAAGGTTCCCTCAAACATGATATAAAGAAACAGGAAAAAAATAGGATATCCCCAAATGCGATGTGTCACAATACTGTCTATCACGCGGGTCGTTTGTTCTTTTTCCAAATGATTGTCGGTGAATGTTTCTTTCAAAGCTCCGGTGATAAAACCATATTTAGCATCCGTAATAGCTTGCTCGCTGTCTTCGTTCATCACTTTACGGATACGTAATGTTTCCTTGTTGCGTATCGCTATGATTTCTTTGCCATTAGGCAGTGTAGAGATGAAATTTTCTATTTCCCTATCGTTTTCCAGTAATTTGATGGATAGGAAGCGGGTGGAATATTTATGGCGTATGTCTTCGTTTTGACTGATTGCTTTCTTGACTTCTTCGATACTGCGCTCCAGTTCAGGACCGTGGTTAATATGAATATGACGCATATATCCGCGTGGGCGGGCATCTTCCTCTTCTTTGTGGCTTCCGAATTCGTGGTCGGGTACATAGGTTTTGTGCCAGTCTCTCAGATCTTCCAGAATTTCAGAACGTATTTCGCCCTTTTGTGACAGGAAATCCCCGCCTTCGTAAATACTGATGATAACATGGAACAGTTGGTCTATGCCTTCACCCCGCCGGCAGACAGTAGGTATCATAGGCACTCCGATCAATTGGCTTAACTTGATGTAATCCAGTTTGTTGCCGCTGCTTTCCAGTTCGTCATACATATTCAGTGCGATGACCATACGCACATTCATGTCAATCAATTGGGTGGTAAGATAGAAATTACGTTCCAGGTTGGAAGAGTCTGCCACATTGATGATTACATCCGGAGTTTCTTCAATGATATGTTTGCGTACATAAAGTTCTTCCGGAGTATAGGCTGAAAGAGAATAGGTTCCGGGTAAATCTACAATACGGAAATGATAACCTTGGAAGTCGAAAAAACCTTCTTTGGCATCTACTGTCACACCACTGTAGTTTCCTACATGTTCATGGGCGCCGGATGCAATATTGAATAGCGAAGTCTTTCCACAATTAGGATTACCTACTAAGGCTACATTGATTGTACGGCGTTTGCCTTTTGCCAGTGCCACCAGTTCTGATTCGGACACGGGTACATCTTCTGTTATGGAACCATGGTAAGGGTTTTGCATCGTGCGTGCTTCCTGCTCGCTTACCACCTCAATCATATCTGCCTCTTGTCTTCGGAGAGAGATCTCGTAACCTAGTAGTCTGTATTTTATAGGGTCTTTCAAAGGGGCGTTCAAGATTACCTCTACGGTTTTTCCTTTAATAAAACCCATTTCAACGATTCGCTTGCGGAAACCACCGTGGCCTAAAACCTTGACTATTACGCCTTTTTCTCCTGTTCTTAATTCGGATAAACGCATCTTGTTTTAAATTTTTCGCAAAGATAAGTTATTACTTAGAAGTATGCAAACTATTTAGATTGTTTTTAAATAAAGAACAGGCACTTTGTTTTTGTCTTGCAGAACCCTTATCTTTGTGTCATGTTTCATTGGAATATTCAGAAGTATATAGAGGAAAAACAACTTTTCACTTTGCATGATAAGGTGTTAGTGGCATTGAGTGGCGGAGCAGATTCGGTAGCTTTGTTGCGTGTCTTGCTTGTTTTAGGGTATCATTGTGAGGCTGCCCATTGTAACTTCCATCTTCGTGGTGAGGAGTCCGATAGAGATGAAAGGTTTGTCAATGAGTTGTGTAAAGGATTAGGAGTGGCTTTGCATGTTACTCATTTTGATACGGTCACTTATGCTTCGAGGCATCATGTTTCTATTGAGATGGCGGCTCGCGAAATGCGCTATGATTGGTTCGAACAACTGCGTAAGGAGAGGGGGATGGCTGTTATTGCCGTAGCCCATCATCGGGACGATAGTGTGGAAACTTTTTTATTGAATTTGATACGTGGCGCGGGAATCAATGGCTTGAAAGGTATTAGTCCGCATAACGGCTGCATTGTACGGCCTTTGTTGGAGGTGAGCCGTCAGGATATTTTGGATTATTTGCGTTGTTTGCGTCAAGGTTATGTTACAGACAGTACCAATCTGCAAGATGAATATATGCGTAATAAAATCCGTCTGAATATTCTTCCGATGTTGCGTGAGCTGAATCCTTCTGTCAGTGAAAGTATAGCTGAAACATCAAGGCGTCTGACTGATGTTTCTCTTATATATAATAAGGAAATAGAGGCGGGGAAAGAAAGGGTGATGGAAAAGTCCGGCCATATTCTTATTTCTCGTTTGATGGAAGAGAGTGCTCCGGCGGCTTTGCTGTTTGAGATTCTTCATCCGTTAGGTTTCAATTCCGTTCAGATAGGAGATGTATTCCGCAGTTTGTCTGCCCAGTCGGGAAAAAGATTCGTTTCTGCCGGATGGGAGGTGTTGCGCGACAGGACGGAGCTGATTATTCGCAGGAGGAAGCCGGCGGATGAGGAAGTGGAGGAAAATGTGCCCCCATTCCGGCTTGCAATGGAAACGCAGGAAATAATGCCGGACTTTGTCATCCCCAGGAATAAGAATACGGCCTGTTTGGATGCGGACAAGGTGGTACTACCTCTCACGGTGCGTAAATGGCGGCAGGGGGATAAGTTTGTTCCTTTCGGAATGAAAGGGAAAAAGAAGATCAGCGATTATCTGACAGATCGTAAGTTTTCTCTTTTCCAGAAAGAAAATCAATATGTGGTTTGCTCTGCAGGCCAGATTGTATGGCTGGTAGGAGAGCGTAGCGATGACCGTTTCCGGGTGACGGAAGATACGAAACGGGTACTGATTATACGGCAGTGGGAAGATAAGTAGATTTTTTTTCTTTCCTGCTTTTTCATGAATGACAGGGAATGTTTCCTGAAATCTTGTAGCAAAAATCCGCGAATCATGCAACAAGATTTCAGAAATCACGTAGCAAGATTCGCGGATTTTGGATGGAGCTTTCCGGTATTATTTGCAATACTTCTGTATCAGTCCGTCTACCACTTCATCGCCCAGTTCTTTTGCTTTGGCAAAGTTTGCACAGGCTTCTTTGTTTTTCTTTAATTGTATCTGGCAGTATCCCAGCATACGATATGCGGCTGCGGCTTTCGGGTCTAAAGAGATAGCCTTTTCCAATGCTTCTATTGCTTCGTTATGTTGCCCTACACGTAGATGCACCGAACCTTTTTCCACCCACATGGCTACATCCTCAGGAGTCATTTCTACTGCTTTATTAATGTCATTGATAGCTTGCTGATACATCTTACATTGTATTTCCGCCTGTTCGCGTTGCAGATAAAAGGCGGCTGTAACGCGTCCACCGATAGCATCATAAAAAGTATCATAATCTATTACCGCTTCACGGTATTTGCCTGTCTGGGCTTTTATCTCTGCCCGTTCATAGAAATAAGGAGCCGCTTCCGATGTATAAGGCTTGGTGAAACGTGCCACAGCACTATCCATCAAGGCAATAACCTCGTTCATATCTGTTCCTTCAATCAGTTGTTTGGTTTTGGCTGCCGAGTAAAATGTAGCGGCAGAGGCTATGGAAGACTGGTTCACTTTCTCATAAGCGGCGTATGCCTCAGGATATTTCTTCATAGCAAACAGAATATCTCCCTCCAATTGTGTGTAAATGGGTTGGTTGTCGGCTTGCATGGCATCATGAATGATGGAGAGAGCTTTGTCGTAACTCCAGTCACCGTATGGTTTCTTGTCACCTAAAGAGATGATGTACGAATAAATTAATTTAGCGATATTATATTGCGTCTCACTCTTGTTGGTAGTCACTTCCAGTGCTTTCTTCAGGTCAGCATCTGCCAAAGCGTTGTGTTCATCATCACTAAATCCCATATAAGTAGTGGCACGGCGTATATATCCGTCCGCGCTGTTGGGATATTGTTCCAGGAAATCGTTTAATGTGGTGATATATTCGTTCTGATTTTGTTGTGAAGATGCCATGAACAGGTACACCAGTGCTTGGTCTTCTGTTTCGGGCAGTCCTTTTTTGATGCCGATTTTATTCAGTGACATATCGTTCAAAGAAAGGGCGGTGATGCTCAGTGAGGCACCGTATGTAGCTCCGATGGCATAACTTTCCTTGGCCTCATCCGATGCGTTTTTTTGGATTAAACCTAATACTTCTCCATTGGCATTCATAATAGGGCAACTTACTGTTTTTTCGTTGGTTGTCATTGCCAGTGTATAGTAATATGCCTTGTCGCCGATGGTGTCTACTTTGGTGACGGTCCCTGTCTGGCAGGTTGCCGCTTTTTGAGTCGAGTAGGGTAGCAGATAGACTGTTTCACCTACTGATGCCGGCTGTGATGCCGATTTTAATGCTATGGTCTTTTTATCGGTTTCAGTATTAAATTTTACGATGTCATACATGGAGTTGGCTCCCAAGATACGCAATACAGGCAATTCTTTACTGTCCGCATTAATGATTACTGCGCGTTCGGCTCCTTCAAACAGGGTATAATCGGATAACGCCGTTCCATTTTCATTGATATAGAATCCATTTCCTGTATTCTTGATTTTGTTATCTTTATCGTATGTAACGATGGAAAAAACGGCTTTTTTAGCTTTGCCGGCCCACTTTGGGGTTGCTTGTGCATAGCTTAGCTGGGTAGCTATGCCGCATGCCAATATCAAAAGTACTTTCTTCATGATATAGTTAGTTGTTTGTTAACGATGATACGGTATTTTATAAAGCGGATGCCGTCTTGTCTTCTGTGAAGCCGCGTTGTTTTACAGCTTCATAAATCAGAATACCTGCGGCAACCGATACGTTCAGTGATTCTATTTTACCCATTAACGGTATTTTGATCCATTCATCGCACAGAGAAAGGTGCTCGTAGGGAACACCTGTGTCCTCGGCTCCCATAATGATACATACAGGGTCTTTATAGTTTGCTTTGGTGTAATCATAATCCCCTTTTTCCGTAGCTGCTACAATCTTGAATCCGCAGTCTTTCAGATACTTGATGGTATTAGTCAAACTTTGTTCGCGACATACGGGAAGAGTGTGCAGAGCTCCTGCGGATGTTTTCATTGCGTCAGCATTGACACTGACACTGTTTTTCGAGGGAATAATAATGGCATCTGCACCGGCACATTCGCAGGTACGGGCAATGGCTCCGAAGTTACGTACATCGGTAATTCCATCCAGCATGACGAATAGGGGTGTTTTTCCTTCTTCAAACAGGAAAGGTACCAGATCTTCTGTTTTCTGGTAGGTGACAGAGGAGATGAATGCTACAACTCCCTGATGGTTTTTCCGGGTGATACGGTTAATACGCTCCACGGGTACACGCTGAACAGGGATGAGGGTATTTTTCAAACAGGCAAACAGTTCTTTGGACAGTTCGCTCTGTATATCTTTCTTCACCAATACTTTATCTATCTCTCTTCCGGCTTGTATGGCTTCAATAACAGCGCGTACACCGAAAATCATTTCATTCTTTTCTAACATGTCTAATTAGTGGTTAATGGTTAGTGACAGGTGGTTAGTGGTAAGTGATTAATGTCTGCAATATGACAGTCCATAAATCACTTGGCACTAGCCACTTATCAGCGCCTTTGCATTGTTCAGGGCTGCCTCTGTCAAGGTAGCCCCACTTAGCATATTGGCAATTTCTTTTACTCTTTCTTCATCAGTCAGGCGGCGGATGTGGCTGTTGGTGCCTGTTTCCGTATCTTCCTTATATACTTTATAATGAGTGATGCCGCGTGCTGCAATTTGGGGCAGATGGGTGATACTGATGACCTGACGGTTTTGTTTTCCCATCTCCTGCATGATGAGCGCCATTTTCTCGGCGATGGAACCGGAAACTCCGGTGTCTATTTCATCAAAGATGATAGTAGGCAGTTTCACAGCTCCGGCTATCATGGCTTTCAGCGAAAGCATGACACGGGCAATCTCACCACCCGATGCTACGGAAGCTACATTTTGTAATGTTCCATTCTTGTTGGCCGAAAACAGGAATGTCACACTGTCCATCCCTTTACTGTCCGGTTCCTTGCGCGGATTCAGTTCCACCACAAAGCGCACATTGGGCATACCGAGAGGAACCAGCAGGCTTTGCATCTGTCTTTCAATGTGCTTGCCCGATTGGGAACGGAGTTTTGTCAACACTGCAGCTTGCTTTATCACTTTGTCATATAGCGTTTCTTTTTGGGCGGTAAGTTCTGCTATACGGTCATCAAAAGAAGTGATGGCGTTCAGCTTCTCATGATAGTCGGTTTGCACGGCTATCAATTCCTCTATTGTTTGTACGTGATGCTTCTGTTGCAAAGAGTAGATTAAGTTCAGGCGTTCATTTACATAATCCAGACGGGTGGGGTTGAACTCCACTTCCTCCTGTGCGCCTGCTATTTCATGCGACAGATCTTTCAGCTCTATGTAACAACTGTCTAAACGCCCTATCCATTCCTGGGCACGTGTGTACACTCTCGCTATGTTATGCAGGGTTTGCATACATTCTTTGGTAGCGGACAACAGGCTGGCATCTTCCGAAGACATTATTTGGTCCACTTTGTACAAGCCCGCTTTTATTTCTTCGGCATGACTCAAAGTTTCGGCTTCCTGTTCCAGTTCGGTTTGTTCTCCTTCCTGAAGGTTTGCATCATCCAGCTGTTCCAGTTGGAACCGGATGTAATCTTCATCCTTCCGGCTTTGCTCGGCTTGCGTTATGAAGTCGGCCAGCTGTTTGCATACGTTCCTGTACTCGGTATAAATATCCTTGTATGCTGAAAGTTCGTTGTCATCTTGTGCCAGGATATCCAATACATTCAATTGGAATCCCTCACTGTTGAGCAACAGGTTTTGATGCTGGCTATGTACATCTATCAGTTTCTCGCCCAGTTCCTTCATCTGCGCCAATGAGGCCGGAGTATCGTTTATGAATGCGCGGCTTTTGCCCGATGCATATAACTCGCGGCGGATAATACATTCATTCGGATCATATTCCAAATCTCTTTGGGTAAAGAAAGGCTCCATCTGATAGGCGGAGATGTTGAAACGTGCTTCTACAATACATTTATTGGCGCCTTTCTTGATAGCTTTGATATCGGCCCGTTGTCCCAGTAACAAGCCGATAGCGCCTAGAATAATCGATTTACCGGCGCCGGTCTCTCCGGTGATGACAGAGAAGCCGGGGGTGAAACTGATATCCAATGTATCAATCAATGCATAATTTTGTATATAGATAGATTGCAGCATATTCTTGCTCCTTTTTAATAATTTGCTGGTTTGTCAATTTGCTAATTTGTTGCGCTGTATTCCGCATGGTAATTAGCACATTGACAACGTGGCAAATTAAGAAATTATTTATTATTTACCAGTCTGTCAATAATATCTCTTGCTACTTCCTGTTTGCTTTTCAGCGGATAAGGAGTTACTCCTTGACGGTCTATAATCGTTATTTTGTTGGTGTCACAACGAAACCCGGCTCCTTGGTCGTTCAATGAGTTCAGTACAATGAAATCAAGGTTCTTACGTTCCAGTTTTCCTTGTGCATTTTTTGTTTCATCATTTGTTTCCAAAGCAAATCCCACTAATATTTGTCCGTCCTTTTTCTGGCTTCCCAGTGCGGCGGCAATGTCTTGTGTGGGTTTCAGTTGCAGTATTAGATTATCTTTCTCTCTTTTGATTTTATGACCGGATACGGTTTCCGGGGTAAAGTCGGCCACTGCCGCACACAGGATGCCAGCCGAAGCTGTAGGAAACTCGCGGATGGCGGCTTCGTACATTTCTCCAGCACTTTCCACATCTATGCGGCGGATGTTAGGGTGATGGGCCTGAATCGTTACCGGTCCGCTGATTAGCGATACTTCCGCTCCACGTGAAGCGCATTCCTCGGCAAGTGCGAATCCCATTTTTCCTGAAGAATAATTGCCGATAAAGCGTACCGGATCTATTTTCTCGTAGGTTGGACCGGCGGTAATGACTACTTTCTTTCCGGCCATGTCTTGTTGTTTGGCAAAGAAAGCTTCCAGTATTTCCACTATTTTTTCCGGTTCTTCCATTCTGCCTTTTCCTACCAGATGGCTTGCCAGTTCCCCTTCTGCCGGTTCTATAATATGATTTCCGTAAGAACGGAGCGTGTCCAGATTCTTCCGGGTGGAAGGGTGTGCGAACATATCCAGATCCATTGCCGGAGCTACGAATACGGGAGCTTTCATTGACAGATAAGTCGTGATCAGCATATTGTCCGCTATTCCGTTGGCCATTTTACCAATAGTGGATGCGGTAGCCGGAGCGATAATCATGGCATCCGCCCATAGTCCCAAATCAACGTGACTGTTCCATGTTCCGTCACGTTGAGCAAAAAACTCGCTGATAACAGGTTTGCTTGTTAATGCAGACAAAGTGATAGGTGTGATGAATTCTTTGCCTGCGGGGGTAATCACAACTTGTACTTCCGCTCCCTTCTTAATAAGTCCGCGAATGAGTATAGCCGCTTTATAGGCGGCTATACTTCCGGTTATACCTAGTACGATTTTTTTTCCTTTCATACTCATTTCATCATTCCCGATTCACGTAGTCTGATTTTTGTCAGTACGTTTTTCGTGTTCAGCGTAAAATCACCGTTCAGTATCCAGCTGTAGTAGCCCGGATCTTTTTGTAACACTTCGCTGACAGACATTCCTTTGTATTTCCCAAAATTAAATACTTCCACGCCTTTGTCATCATAAACAATGCGTCCGGCGAAATCTACGTTCTTGTTGAAACTTGAATATTCGGCTAGAAATGCCATATCATTTTGCAGTTCTTCCGGTATGTCTGCCTCTGCGGCGATCGTGTAATCAAGATCACTGATTTTTGTCCGGTTCGTCTGTTCCACACTGCATCCGGCAAAAAGAAGTGCTGCAAAAAAAAGTGTTGCAAAAAGAAATCCCGGTTTCCAAAAACCATACCTGCTTTTTTCCATTTTCGTCTGCATACCCGCCTCCAGTTCCGTGCCCTGCGGCACAGCATTTTTGCTCTTATAGTTACTGTTCACCCGTACCTCATTCCAGTAACCTCTTATACCATTGTATGCCGGCATACCTTTCTATATTCCTAATTTATGAGTTGTTTTTCTCTTCCCCAACCCTTATAATGAGATGAGGCTGATATTTCAGTGTAATATGTATCATCGTATTTTTTTAAATTTTATAGACAATTACGAAACTCCTGAAAACCTAAATTATATTGTGAAAAATCAACAAAAGACATGAAAGACATTGGGGAATCGTTGCGAGTGACACATTGCGAG
>OIAH01000649.1_pt1 | contig 13261 bp, 9 predicted proteins | sample 1580711 | NCBI WGS metagenome assembly OIAH01 (sample SAMEA3882556, study PRJEB24775) | human gut metagenome | biome: human-associated habitat; feature: intestine environment; material: feces | place: Netherlands | collected 2009/2010
CAGCTGCGTCAGGGCATCGCCCTGCGCGGCTACGGCCAGAAGGACCCCGTGGTGGAGTACCGCATCGAGGGCTTTGACATGTTCGACCAGATGGTGGATTCCATCCGTGAGTCCAGTGTGAAGATGCTGCTGACCATCGAGATCCGTCAGGCCGGTGCTGCCCCCAAGCGTGAGCAGGTGGCAAAGCCCACCGGCGAAGGCTTTGTGCCCGGCAACGGTGCACCCGGTGCCAAGGGTGCACCCCACGGCCAGCCTGTGCGTGTCATCAAAATTGGCCGCAACGACCCCTGCCCCTGCGGCAGCGGCCTGAAGTGGAAAAAGTGCACCTGCGCCAAGTACCACCCCGAAGGCACATCGACGAACGAAAACTAAGTAAAAAAACCTCTCAGACTCTGCCATAAGGCAGGGTCTGGGAGGTTTTTGATAAAATAGAGGGAGTTGATTTTGGAATGATCACACCAGAAAAACTGCTCGAATCCGCAAAGGAACTGGAAACCCAGCTGCGCACATGGCGGCGCACCCTGCACCGCCACCCGGAGGTAGGCTTTGACCTGCCCGAGACAAAAGCGCTGGTCAAAAAAGCCCTGACCGAGATGGGCTACACCCCGCAGGACTGCGGCAAGTGCGGCGTACTCGCGCTAGCGGGCGGCAAGCGCCCCGGCAAGACCATCCTGCTGCGCGGTGACATGGATGCTTTGCCCCTTCAGGAGGAATCCGGCGAAGAATTTGCTTCCGAGGTGCCGGGCAAGATGCACGGCTGCGGCCACGATATGCACACCGCCATGATGCTGGGTGCGGCAAAGCTGCTCAAAGAACATGAGGACGAGATCGAGGGCACCATCAAGCTGGAATTCCAGCCTGCAGAGGAGATCTTTCAGGGTTCGCTGGACATGCTGAAAAACGGCCTGCTGGAAAACCCGAAGGTGGATGCCGCGGTCATGTTCCATGTTCTGGCCGGGATGCCCCTGCCCGTGGGCACCGTGCTGGTGCCGGGCGGCGGCATCACCATGGCAAGCTGTGAGCAGTACCACATCACCGTACACGGCAAGGGCGGCCATGGCTCCATGCCCAACGCCTGCATCGACCCCATCACCGCAGCGGCCCACATCCACATTGCCCTGCAGGAGATCAACAGCCGCGAGCTGAAGCCCGGCGACGTCGGGGTGCTGACCACCGGCCGCTTCGAGGCGGGCGCAGCCTCCAACGTCATCCCGGATGTGGCCCAGATGTGGGGCACCATCCGCACCACCGACCCGGAAAACAAGGTGGGCGAACAGATCCGCACCCGGATGATCGAGATCGCGCAGGGTGTGGCGGCGGCATTCCGCTGCACGGCGGAGGTGTCCTTCGCCGACTTCTGCCCCTGCATGGTGGTGGACAAGGCCCTCGCCGGAAACGCGATGGCCTATATGACCGAGCTGCTGGGCCGGGGCGCGATGGATATGACCGCCCTCACCGGCGGCAAGCCCGGCGGCGGCAGCGAGGACTTTGCCTTTGTGAGCCACGAGGTGCCTACGGTGAGTATGTTCATCGCCGCAGGCAGCCCGGAACAGGGGTACTGCTACGGCCAGCATCACCCCAAGGTGAAGTTCGATGACAGCATCCTCTACGAAGGCTCTGCGGCCTTTTGCTGGTTCGCTCTGCGCTGGCTGAAGGATAAGTCCTGATACGAAAAGAAAGCCCTCTCGGCGCCGCTGAGAGGGCTTTCTCTGTTTCAATCGTTCTTTACGGCGATGAGCACGCGGATCTTTTTGCCCGCTGCGCAGCCGAGATCATCGTAGTGTATGATTCCTTTCCTGTGCTGCTTTGGTATCAGTATAGCAGATTTTTCTGCTTTGGGGACAGCTTATCACATACTTCTTGGGATTTGGGGGATAAAATCCTAAGGAATTCTTAAGAATAAGGCGGGTCCCCCTCTTGCGGAGCAGGGTAGAAACGTGTATCCTTATAAAAGAACGATCAGGAAGTGAGGAGTTCCCTATGCATAAAAAAGTTTTGGTCTGTCTGCCCCTGAGCGACGCCCACCGCGCCGCGCTGGAGGCCTCTGTGCCGGAGTTTGAATTCCGCTTCAATGCGCTGGATGACGTCCACGCCGAAGACGTGCTCTGGGCCGATGTGGTGCTGGGCAACGCCCCGGTGTCGATGATCTCTCAGAACAAGCACATCGAGTGGTTCCAGTCCAACTCCGCCGGCCCGGACCCCTACCTGAAGCCCGGCGTCCTGCCCGAGGACTGCGTAGTGACCAACGCCACCGGCGCGTATGGTCTGGCCATCAGCGAGTGGATGCTGGCCATGTGGCTTGGCATCCAGAAGGATATGTTCCTCTACCGCGACCGCCAGAACCAGCGCAAGTGGGCCCCCATCGACCGCCCTGTGAGGGGCATCACCGGGGCGCGGGTGCTCTGCGTCGGAATGGGCGACATCGGCTCCAACTTCGCCCGCCGCGCTCATATGCTGGGCGCTGAGGTGGTGGGCGTCCGCCGCACCGTCCACCCCGACACCCCCTGCCCGGACTACTGCCTGCGGGTGGTGGCCCAGAGCCAGCTGGACGAGGAGCTGCCCGAAGCCGACCTTATCGCCCTGAGCCTGCCCGGCACCGAGGAGACCTACCATATGTTCGACGCTGGGCGCTTTGCCCGCTGCAAGGATGGGGCCATCCTCCTCAACGTAGGCCGCGGCACCACCGTGGACAGCGACGCCCTTGTGGACGCCCTGCGCAGCGGCAAGATCTTCGGCGCGGGCCTCGATGTCACCGACCCCGAGCCGCTGCCCGCCGACCACCCGTTGTGGGGCGAACCGGGGGCCATCATCACCCCCCACAACTCCGGCAAGTTCAGTCTGCCCAAGACGCTGGACAATATCGTGGACATCTTCATCCATAACCTCAAGCGCTACGCCGAGGGGCTGCCGCTGGACAATCAGGTCAGCCGCACCACCCGATATGCCGCCGACCAGAACGGCGGCCACCGCCTGCTGAGCACCCTGTAAAACGCTGTAACGATGAAAAAGCCATCTGCGCCGAGACGCAGATGGCTTTTTTGTTACTTCACAGAGATGACTGGCGGCGGGAAGCTGTCCAGCGCCGTCCAGTCGGGCTTGTAGATGCGGAGGAAGAGGTGGAACTTCTCGTCCGAGACGGGGAGCCAGTTGGTGGTATCCTCCGGCGCATCCTTGGAGAGGGTGACGTCGATGGAACCGTCCGGGTTCCGGTGGAGGCCGGAGCGGTCGTTCACGCAGTAGCGGCTGATGGGGTTATCGATGAGGAAGTTGTCCTCGCCGTAGGCCGTCACCGACCAGAATCCGGTGCCCACCGTGGGCGGCAGGGCGTCGAAGTGGAGGGTATAGGTCTTTTTGCCGGTGAGGTCGGCCCCGGTGCTGTCGGTGGAGGTGCGCGGGTAGATGGCGACGTCGGTGGTGTTGGCCCCAAGGCCCATCAGGGCCACCATGGTGCGGTAGTCGTAGGCCGTGCCGAAATCGCCGATGGGGTCGCCGTAGTAGGTCCACTGGCCCATCTGCCGGGCATAGCGTGCGGCCTGCGCCCGGAGGCTGCTCTTGAGCTGAAGGAGCATCCGCTTCCAGCGCAGCCCGCCGAGGGGGCCGAGGACGGAGGCGTCGAACCGCTCGCCCGGGCCGACGGAGAGGGCCGCGAGGCTGCGGAGAAGGGGCGCGTCCGCCTCGGCGGGCGGGTCGGTCTCCATCAGCCGGTTGGCGGTGTCGAAAAACTCCTGCGGCGTCATGGCGAGGACTTTTTCCACCGGGACGAAATCGTTTTCCGGGGAATAACTGCCCTCCGGCGCGGCGTCCGGCCCGGCGGGGTAGGCCGAGAGGGGCATCAGCTGCATCCGGCTCTGGAGCGCCGCCACGTTCGGCAGGTCGTCCGGCCCCGAGAGCATGATGCGGGCGATGGTCCAGACCGTCCGGGTGGGGACGTCGATGCGCCGGACGCCCTTGGGCAGGGTGCCCTCCCAGCCGGAATAGGCGATGGCGTAGGCCCCGGGCGCTTCCAGCACGGCGGCGGTGTTCGTCCATGCGTCCAGCACCTGCACGTTAAAGAAGCGGTCGGTCTCCGGCACGACGTAAATTTGCGGCTCGGCGCTGACGTCCAGCCATGCCTGCGTGTAGATGGTGTCCACATTGGGGCTGACGACGGTGCGGCTGGAAGCGTCCAGCAGCTTCCGGGCGTGGATGAACTGGTTGACGGGGGCGCGGTTGGCGGAGGGGGTCTTCGCGTTGGTGGAGACGGTCTTGGTGGCGTCCACGAGCACCAGCGGGAAGGCGTAGAGGTACGCTTCTTCCAGCAGGGTCTGGATCTCAGAAGCCGCATCGGCTTTCTGGGCCGGCAGAAGGGTGACGCCGCAGGCGGCGGCAGCGGCGGAAGAGAGCCTGAGAAAATCGCGTCGGGTCATTTTCATGGCAGGAGCCTCCTTTTTGCAGATTCAGCGAGCCAGAACGATGGAAAGGGTGACTTCCTTGGCGTCGGAGGAGAGGTCGAAGCTGCCGCCGTCCTGTGCGGGGACGCAGACGGTGTAGACCTTCTTCGCGCTGAAGCGGGCCGGGGCGTCGTCAAAGCGCCAGCCGGACACCTCGTGGTAGAGACCGTCGGTGCCGAGGGCGAAGAGTTTGTAGTCGGCGGGGTTCCCGGTCAGGCCGTTGATGCGGAAGGCAACGGTGGTCTGGGGATGGAGATTGTCGAGGGTGACGGTGTGCAGCCAGCTTGCGGGGGTGCCTGTGCCGCCTGCGGCATGGAAGGCGTCGGCAGAAAGCACCCGGCGGGAGGTCTTGTCCAGATCGACCTTCCGGTAGGGCATCTCGGGCAGGAAGACGAAGCGGTCCTGCAGGCGGAGCAGCTCCTTGTAGCCGGTGGGGCAGTAGAGCTTGTTGCCGTCCCGGCCTGCATACATACCGATGGCCATGTTGTTGTAGCCGTAGAGGGAGGCAACGTCCACCGTGAGGACGGTCTTGCCGGTGTCGAAGTCCAGCACGATGTACTGCCACATACCGCTGTCCACATCCTGCACGAAGCCGTAGATGTAGCCGGTGGCGGTGGAGAGCTTCATCATGGAGGTGTCGCTGAGGTCGTCGCGGCACCAGATGCTCTTCATGGCCCAGCCGTCGGCGGTGCGGACGGTGTCCACACGCTCGACGCCGGGCATGATCATGCAGTTGCCCTTGAGCAGCCAGTTCCGGTCATAGATGTTCTCGTAGCTCTGGATGGAGGAATCGCTGTCGGGCTTTGCGAGGTTGGGGCTGCCTGCGCCGAACCAGTTGCAGACGATGGTGCTGACTCTGCCGTCGCCGTGGTCGTAGACGATGGCCGAGTTTTCGACGGAGACCGGCATATTGTCGGGCAGCTCGTCGATGACGGGATGGCTGGCCACGACCTCGCCGGTGCGGATGTCCACGGCCATGAGGCTGACGACCTCGAGGTTGTCGGTAAAAAAGACCAGCTCCCTGCTCAGAGAGGGCGAGCAGCCGCCGCCCCACGCCAGACCGCCGCCGGTAGTGGCTGCGCCCTCGCGGCTGTCCTTTGCGCCCACGCTGTCGTAGGGGGTGCGCCAGACGACCTCTACGCCGCCGTTTGCCCGCAGCAGGTAGCAGGCGAGGTTCGTGAGGATAACTGCGCCCTCCCGGCAGGAGGCGATGCCGTTTTCGGCACCCTCGCCGGGGGCGGGGGCGTAGACGTGCACCTCGCGGCTGAGGTCGGCGGTGCCGCCTGCAAGGATGGTGTCGATGGCTGCGCGGGAGATATAGCCCATCGCGCCCTGCTGGCCACGGCTGGGGTAGATGCGGAAGCCGCCGGTGACGAACCAGAGGTTGCCGTCGTAGTCAAAGACGATGGAGAGCAGATTCTGCTCAAGGCTGCGGCCCAGCACCCGCTCGGCAGCCTCCTTGATGTTGATGTCCAGCACTTTCTGGAAGACGGGCAGCGGCGTGCCGCTCTCGTCCGTGGCCCGCAGCATCAGGACGTGGTTGTGGCTGGTGGGGCAGACGATGAGGTTGCGCCCGTCCACGAAGGAATAGGAGCTTTGGATGAGGTAGCCGCCGCCGTCATGCTTTGCGGGGGAGAAAAAGCCGATGGTCCGTACCTCCTCTGCGTCGAGGTCGCGGATGGCCAGACCGCCGAGGAAGGGGCTGATGGGGTTGTCGAAGTTGTCGAAGAAGATGGCGGGGGAGGCATTGGGGTTCGTCTTTTCCATCGCCACATGGACCTCGGGGCAGATGCCTACGGGGAGGACGGCGTCGGTGGAGTCGGTGTTGTAGCAGTCGTGGTGGATGTTCGACTCGCTGCTGCCCATAAAGGGGTTCGCATCCACGCCCTTTGCCGTCAGGGGCTTCAAAGGCAGGGCGGTGTCTTCGCTGTGGAAAAGGCCGGCCAACAGGCTGTCGGACTTGGCTGCGCTGGCGGTGGGGGCCAGCGGACAGGACAGCAGAGCGAGAGCGGAAGCGCTGAGGAAGCTGCGTCGGGTGATTTTCATGGTGGAGTCCTCCTTTTTTATTCGGTCATGAAGTGCTTGGCAGGTATCATAAAGGCTCTCCCTCCGGGAGAGCTGTCACCGAAGGTGACTGAGAGGGCAAGGATGCGGAGGGAGAGGCTCTAACACAGGGTCAAAGATTCAGCAGGATATTCACTCGGAACAGGCCGTTTTCGGTCTCGACGGTCATGGAGCCGCCGTATTTGGCTGCGGTGGTCTGGATGGAGACGAGGCCGATGCCCATGCCGTCGTGCTTGGTGGAGTGGAGCGCGCCTTTCTGGCGCTTGAGTACGCCGTCGTACCGGTTTTCGACCAGCAGGCCCAGCATGGCGGGGCTGAGCATCCGGGCCATCACCTTCACCTGCCGCTGCTCGGGCGGGAGCTTCTGGCTGGCATGGAATGCATTTTCCAGCAGGTTGCCCAGCATCATGCAGAGGTCAGCTTCCGGAACGGGCAGCTGGCGGGGCAGTTCCAACCGCCATTCCACCGGCACGCCGAGCTGGCGGGCCTCATGGTCGTAGTGCCCGGCCAGCGCATCCACGGCGGGGTTGGCGCAGAGGGTGGGACGCTCCTCACTCAGCTCGGATTCGTACTGGCAGAGGTAGCTTTTCAGCTCCTCCAGCTGGCCGGCCTCGGTCAGGCCGGCGATGACGTGAAGGTGCTGGCGGAAATCGTGGCGCAGATGGCGCGTCTGCTCCATATAGGCCCGAAGCTCGGTGTAGCGGCGGGACTCCACAGCCAGAAGCTGGTTTTCCCGGTCCAGCTGGGCGCTGCGGGTGTACTCCCGGGCCACCTGATACATCTCATACAGCAGCAGGAAGATGCCCAGCAGCGAGATAGAGACGGCCAGCACGGAGATGATCATCAGCCGGTTGATGAGGATGACGCCCGGGTCCAGCGGCATACAGAACATGAGAAAGGCCGCGTAGATGGCGGGCAGCGGCCACGCCGACTGCCAGAAGGCTTCGCCCCGGTACTCCCGCAGCAGCCAGCGGCTCCACTGGACCGCGGTGAACCAGAAGAGGATGCAGAGCACCGCCGACAGCCCCAGCTTGAGCAGGGCAGTGGAGACAAGGCAGACCGGCGCGTCGTTGTCCACCTCGGCCCGGGCATTGAGCACGATGGAGAGCAGATTGCAGACGGCGATCATGACGGCAGAGAGGGAGAAGAGAAAAGCCGTCTGCCCGGTCGAGACCGCCGACTCCACCCGCCAGAGCAGCAGCCAGAATGCCGTCAGGAAGATGGGCAGGAGCATCATATTGCTGTTCAGCTCAAGGACGGTGCAGAGAGCCGCCGCCGCAAGGTCGATGACGGTGACGAGGAAGGCGGTCAGCAGGGCAGTGCGGCGGGGCGATTTCAGATGCTCCCACAGCGGGGCGAGGCAGAGGAACGCCCCCGGGTAGAGGATGGAGAGGTCCAGAAAATAGCGTCCGAATAAAGTGATGTCCAAGGCAGGGCCTCCTCTCGTCGTCAAAGCTCCCGCCGCATATGGCGGAACTGGTATTGTGTGAACTGGGCGAACAGGGTGTTTTTATCCTTCAGGCGCACCGGCAGGTGGGTGCCGTCCAGCATCTCGAAAGCGTCGCCGTCCAGCCGCAGCACCTTGTCCATGTTCAGGATGACGCCCCGGTTGCAGACGAGGAAATTTTCCTGCGCCCGCAGCAGCTGCTCCACCTGTGCGAAGGTGGAGACGGCCCGGCACTCGCCGTCATCGGTGACGACCCGGACGTAGTGGTTCTGGGACATGGCGTACTGGATCTTCCGCAGTGGCAGCTGCACGGTCTGCCGTGCGATGCGGACGTCCAGCTCCGGCTCGGCCCGGAAGAGCACCCGCCGCAGCTCATTGGCCAGCTGAAAGAGCTTCTCTTCCCGGTAGGGCTTGAGCAGATAATCGAAGGGGTGGACGGGAAATGCATCCCACACATACTCCGGCGATGAGGTCACGAAGACCAGCGGCAGGTCCGGGTCGGTGCGGCGCAGGGTGCGGGCCGTGTCGATGCCGTTGGTTCCCTCCATGCAGATGTCCAGAAAAACGGCCTGATAGGCCCGGGAGGGGAACGCCTGCAAAAAGGCGTCGCCGCTCTCGAAGTGGTCACAGACCAGAATGTATCCATTGCCGAACGCCAGCCGGAGCAGACCTTCCAACCGCTGGGCGTCGGGCAGGCGGTCTTCTACGACCGCGAATCGAAGCTCCATCCTCTCATATGCCTCCTTACGCTCCTATTATAACACACCCGCGCAGCCTTGAGGACAGTCATTCACGCAGGAAATGACCCCTTTCACGCAGGTTTGGCAGCAAAAAAGAGAGACCGGGCGGGCCGGTCTCTCTTTGGAAGAGGGGATGGGATTCAGTGCCTGCTCATGGCGCAGGCCATCCGGATGAACTCCCGCACCTGCGGCAGCTCACTTTCGCGCTTGCGGTAGAGCAGATAAGTAGAGCGGGTGAGAGGGGTGCCGTCGGCGAAGAAGAGCGGCTCCGAGATGCCGTCGAAGTAGTTCAGGCAGATGGCCGGCACGATGCTCCAGCCAAGACCGGCATTGACCATGGCCACGCAGGTGGACAGCCCATCTACATTCAGCTGGGCGTCCGGCTCCATCTTGTGCTCCATCAGCCAGCGGGCTTTCATGCTCATGTGCTCCGGGTCAGAGTCCCGGCCGATGTACCGCAGCTCGCGCAGGGGTACGTTGGCATTCTCCCGGCTGCGGATGAGGCAGACCGGCTCCCGCTCTAACAGGATCTTGCCCTCGTCCCAGTCGTATTCGCCCCGCACGATGGCGAGGTGGACGCTGCTGTCCTGCAGCGTCCGGAGACAGTCACGGCTGTGGTTGGTGGAGACTCTGAGGGTGACGTCCGGGCACTGAGCCGTGTAGGCCGCCAGCACCTGCGGCAGACGGTATTTGGAGTAGTCGATGGAGACCTCAATGCGCAGGGTGCCGCAGATGGTGTCCTTGCGCATCTGCAGCTGCTCCCGCAAGGTGTTGAGCTCCCGGGCGGTGCGCTGGATGACCTCCCGTGCGGCCTCCCCGGCGGGGGTCAGGGTGACGCCTTGTTTGCTGCGCAGGAAAAGCGCTGCCCCCAGATCTGCCTCCATGTTCTGGAGCCGCTTGCTCAGGGTGGGCTGGGAGAGGTAGAGCTTTTCTGCGGTGCGGGTCAGGTTGCCGGTGTCGGCCAGCGTCAGGAAGATCAGCAGGTCTTTTTCGTCCATGGGATGTCCCCGTCCTTTTCGTGGTATTTCTTTCAGTATACCGTTTTGCGGACGGAAGCGCAAGGCGGCAGAGCGGCGATCATTTATTGGCGGCGTGGTAGATGGCGATGATGTCGTCTAGGCCCAGCTTTTTGGCCGAGCCGAGGGCAGTGCCGGAGGCTTCGAGGCAGCGGCGGGCCATCTCGTTGATCTGTGCGTCGGTGGGGGCGATGCCCAGCTCGTGGAAGGAGGCGGGCATCCCGATGCTGTGGTAAAAGTCAACCATCGCGTCAATGCCCAGCAGGGCCACCTCTTCGTCGGTGCCGTCCGCCGTCACCCCCATGACATTCCGGGCAAAGCGGACGAAGCGGGGCAGGCAGTCCTTATAAACATACCGTGCCCAGCTGGGCCAGAGGGCGGCGAGGCCCGCGCCGTGGGTCACGTCGAACATACCGCCCATCTCGTGCTCCATTTTGTGGGACATGAAATCGCCGCTGGCGATGCCGCAGCCGGTGAGGCCGTTGTGAGAGAGGCTGCCCGCCCACATCACCTCGGCCCGGGCCTCATCGTTGGCGGGGTCGGTGTGGAGGATGCGGGCGTTCTTCATCACCGTGCGCAGCAGGCCCTCGGCCAGCGCGTCGGTCAGCTCCATGTTGCCGCCGTTGGTGAAGTAGCGCTCCATCGTGTGCATCATGATGTCAGCGCAGCCGGATTCAGTCTGGTAGTCGGGCAGGGTCTTGGTCAGCTTGGGGTCCATGATGGCGAACTTGGGGCGGCTGAGGTCGTCGTTGTAGGCCCGTTTCTGGTGGGTGTCCTCGCGGGTGATGACACTGCTGTTTGAGGTCTCGCTGCCCGCCGCCGCGATGGTGAGGATGCTGGCCACAGGCAGGCACTTCTGGGCCTTGCGGGTGTGCTCATACAGCTCCCAGACATCCTTGTCCGGCTCAGCGAGGCCGTAGGCGATGGCCTTGGCGGTGTCGATGACGCTGCCGCCGCCCACTGCCAGAAGAAAGTCGATGCCATTCTCCCGGCCGATACGGATACCTTCGTAGACCTTGTCGAGGTGCGGGTTCGGCACGACACCGCCCAGCGTCCAGCTGGACAGGCCGGCCTCCGCCAGCGACTTCTCGGCCCGGTCGAGCACGCCGGAACGGATGGCGCTCTTGCCGCCGTAGACCACGAGGACGCGGGTGCCGCCGTATTCGCGCACCAGCGCGCCCACGCGCTGTTCCGTGCCCTTGCCGAAGATGACCCGGGTGGGGGAGTAGAATTCGAAATTGCTTGCCATTGGCAGACGACCTCCTTTTTGGTTGGAACAAAATAAAACCTGCACTCTCCCGGCGGGAGGATGCAGGCTTCATTGGAAAACATCAGACAAAAAACCTGCCGACACGAGGCGGTTGCAAGCCCTCTGTCGGCAGGATGCTTACTTCTTCGGAGTCATAGCCTCTTGACCTCGATTTCCTCATTTTTCGGTCTGTACCGGACGTTTCATGGAAGCTTCTCCTTTGAAACAATGAAGAACGATCAGAAGGGGAATGAATTTCTTAGTACATTGGAATGACCCTTTTCTTAACTGTTGGAGTGCGGGATACGAATCACAGAGATGAATTTCATATTACCACATTCTTTCGAGTTAGATTTGCGAAGGGAGCGTCATTACTAGTACATTGGAGTTTCTCCTTTGGAGTTATTCAAATACGATGCTCCGTACAAAAGCTTTCTTCATTTCGAATCACCTTCGGCGGATCTATTTGAACGCGAGGGATTTGTTTCACAGACTGTACTGTTATCGCTTTTTTGAATGCTCAAGACCGGCTCTTGTTGTTGTGTTTTTATACGGGGGAAACATCCCGTTTGTGGTGAGCCTCTGTTTTGCTTCTCAGCGAACCCCGACAGTCTGTGCACACTGTGCGGGTTCCATATCAACCATCGGTCTTCGCTCCTTTCTTCTTAAAGTCAGCGGGGTGAGTTCTCATTTGAACTTCTGCTGTACTTCTCTGGTTTCTGGCTTTATTATACACGCACGAGCCTGTTTTGTCTATTCGCAGAGTGCACAATGAATTAGACATACTTTTTCAAGAAACGACCAAAAAACTATGAGAGTCGTACAAATATCGGGACGAAAGATTTTCCCTACGCCAAAACCGCCGCGGGAAACAGTGAGCCTATTATAAACAGGTAATATTATATAAGTCACCGGTTAACAAAATTTCAGGTATCAAGCGCTTGACAACTATATGAATTTTATATACCCGATATACATGGAGTGTATATTTTTGCCGAGAGCGTTTCATATTACCTCAAAAAATGAAACGAATCGCTAAAAAATGGCTAAGAAATTGGTTGAAATGGACAGTTTGAGAGCGAAATATTGTGCAAGATGTACGACAGTTTCGGCACAAGCGTGAAATAAGATATAACAAAAAGTAGAATATCGACCGAAGGGCTTATCAAATCGGCCCAATCGTGCTATGATACCAGACGCAAAAGGATGCGCTGAACGCGGAAAGAGAGGGTGTTTCCATGAAAAACGGACGCACCTTCTTTGATTTTCGGCGCGGCCTCTTTGACTAGAGAAACGAAAGGAGATAGAGTGAAAACGAACCACACCCTTACGCTTCAAGATAAGACTCTGCTCAGAAAGGAGGCAAAGCGATGAACGCATTGACTGCGGCCCTGAAAGAAGAGCTGAACGTGGAGATGGTCTCCATCGGCGGCTTGCAGGTGCCGGAATCCGTGGTGGTGAGCTGGGGTATCATGCTCTTTCTGGTGATCGGCTCCATCCTGCTCACCCGGAACCTCAAGGTGGACCACATCTCCAAGCGGCAGGCTGTCCTTGAGATGGTAGTCACCACCATCGACGGCTTCTTCATGGGCCTGCTGGGCGAGCAGGGAAGGCGGTATGTGCCCTACCTCATGACGGTGGCTCTCTACATCGCCTGCGCAAACCTCATCGGCGTGTTCGGCATCAAGCCCCCCACGAAGGATCTGAATGTCACCGCTGCGCTGGCACTCATGAGCATCTGCCTCATCGAGTATTCCGGCGTCCGTGCCCGGGGCGGCAAAGGCTTCCTGAAAAGCCTCACCGCTCCTACCCCCATCATGACCCCCATGAACATCCTCGAGATCGCCATCCGCCCCACCAGCCTGTGCATGCGACTGTTCGGCAATGTGCTGGGCGCATTCGTCATCATGGAGCTGATCAAGCTCGTGGTGCCCGTGTTCGTCCCGGCGGTGTTCAGCCTGTATTTTGACCTATTCGACGGTCTGATCCAGACCTATGTGTTCGTGTTCCTGACTTCGCTGTTCATGAAAGAGACCATGGGCGGAGAAGACTGATCCATTGATATTTACTGAATTTAAAAGGAGATTATTACTATGAATGGTTTGATTGCTCTGGGCGCTGGCATTGCAGCGCTGACCGGCATTGGCGGCGGTATCGGCATCGGCATCGCAACGGGTAAGGCAACGGAGGCAATCTCCCGTCAGCCCGAGGCATCCGGCAAGATCCAGACCAACCTGCTGCTGGGCGCTGCTCTGGCAGAAGGTACTGCAATTTTCGGCTTCGTCGTTGCACTGCTGATCATCCTGTTCCTGGGT
>OIAH01000657.1_pt1 | contig 13134 bp, 8 predicted proteins | sample 1580711 | NCBI WGS metagenome assembly OIAH01 (sample SAMEA3882556, study PRJEB24775) | human gut metagenome | biome: human-associated habitat; feature: intestine environment; material: feces | place: Netherlands | collected 2009/2010
AATTTAAACAAATTATTAATCAGAATTCTGTTGCATTTGCAAGTTGAATTCAGCTTCTGTTAAGGTACGCATACTGGAATATATGGGAACCATGGCTGCCAAGAATTCAGATTCAGTTTTATAAAAGTCTTTTTCAGGGATGCTACTAAAAATTTCTTCATCCAAATTGGTACAAGAACTGAATAAAGAGATAACAGCTAAAAATGCACCAGTAATATATTGTTTTTTGAACATTGCTGTAATTTTTTAAGGTTAAAATAAAAGATTTAAGCCAACAGTGAACTGACGTGTAGTAGGATATAATTCGCCTGCACCAGATCCTTCAACACCAGGAGCAAGTCCTTTAATACTAACTTCTGGATCTAGTCCTTTATAACCAGTCATTGTGAGTAAATTATTGCCTGCTACATATAGACGAAGACGTTGAATGACTTTTTGTTTTTTAAGATTAAATGTATAGCCAACATTTATATTATCCAATTTTACATAATCACCATCTTCTACATAATAACTTTGCATAGCAGGAGCACCTTTTACATATGAATTACTACCAAATGGTTTTTCCAATACTGAGCGAGGTAGATTGCCTTCTCCAATACGTGAGGTTGTTTCCCAATGCATACGTTGGCGGTTCAAGACTTGAAAATTGAATGCACCGCGGAACATAACAGATACGTCGAAACCTTTATAGCTTAATGCTAAATTTAGACTTCCATAAGTTGTTGGAATACCATTACCAATAACTTTTTTGTCGCCATCATCAGCATCAGTCAATAATTTGGGTTGACCATCAGTACCATATACCATCCATAAACCATCAGATGTAAGACTATGAGTCTGGAAACCATGGAAATTACCAACGGGATCACCTTCTCTTACTATGTGAGTATGGGTTTGAATTGGTGAACCGGTAGCTCCTTCATACCAATAATCTTTTTGATAAAGTCCATTTGATAAAGAAATGATTTTATTTTTGTTATAGGAAAATGTTCCTGTAATGTCAAAACGTAAATCGCGTGTTTTAATAGGAGTACCACTTAATAACAATTCGATGCCTTGATTTCTAATTTTTCCAACATTTGCCATCATACTTGATACAATGTAAGGTGGAGTTGGTACTTCATAGGTAGAAAGTAGATCTGAAGTTTCACGGTGATAAATATCAATAGAACCAGAAAGTCTATTTTTTAGGAATGAAAAATCAAGTCCCAAATTTAACTCACTCTTCGTTTCCCATTTTAAATCGGGATTAGGATTTTGGTATGGACCTGCACCTTGTGTCCATTTTCCATTAATATATGCATATCCACCATAATTTAACAAATACATGGATAGTAAATTAGATGTGACTTCATTACCTGTAACGCCATAACCTATGCGAACTTTTAAGTCATCTAACCATTGGATATCTTGCATAAAATTCTCTTTGCTAATGCGCCATCCTGCTGATATAGCAGGAAACCAACCCCATTTATGGTTATCTCCAAAGCGTGATGAACCTTCACGGCGTAAACTGGCCATAAACATATACTTTTCATTGTAATTATAAGTCAATCGACCAAAAAATGAAATTAGTTTATGAGTATTTCTATAACTGGTCATAGCTGCCTTATTATCCTTCATATCATTCATAGAACCAATATTCCAAGGTCCAAACATATCTGTTGGAAAATCTTTTGCCCATTGATATATACCTTTAGCATCATCATCTTGGTAACTATAACCTATCATGGCACCTAGATTGTGTAAACCTAATGATTTGGTATAATCACCTACCAATTCTAAATTCTTTTGCATTGTATTATCAGCCCAATTCCAAACATTACCATAATCTCCGTTTACCACAGTAGTCATATGTTTAAATGTATTGCTTTTATTCTCCATGCGATCAAAACGTTGCATAGCTCCCATCACACTTAGATTAAGACCTTCAATTGGTGATAAAGTTATTTTCCCGCTCATCATTAATTGATTGTATCCTTCTACATCATATTCTTCATTAATCATGGCAACCGGATTATAAGGTTTAAGATTTACTTTATATTCCGTATAATTTCCATTTTCATCATAGATAGGGCGGGTAGGATTTTCTAATAAAGCATTTAAATAGGCTGCATACCATGCACGTTGTTGGGTGACATAACTATCATTGATATTGAATTGAAAGCGTAATTTATTATTGAACATATTATGATTTAGACCTATTTTAGCTGTAATAGATTCACGATCTGTATGACGAATGACACCTTCACGTTTGCGATAATCTATGGAAGCTACGTAATTGGATTCAGCGCTACCACCTTTCAAAGAAAGAAAATGATTGTGGCTGATAGCTGTACGACTAATAGCGTCCACCCAATCAGTGGTAGTTCCCTCATCTTGAATACCTGGAAAATCAGGATCATCTGTTAATCTACGATAATCATTGGCTGTTAACATATCAGCATGTTTTGCAAATGTTTCAAATGAGATAGATCCATTATACTCCATGGAAAGTTTAGTCGCTTTAGCACGATTGGTAGTAATTACAATGACACCATTTGTACCACGAGTACCATAAATAGCAGCTGCAGAACCATCTTTTAGCACATCTATAGATTCTATGTCTTCACTTGAAATAGCTGTTAAACTACCACCTGGAATTCCGTCAATAACGATCAATGGACTAGTATTACCAGATAATGAATTAACACCTCGAATAGTCATTTCGAGTCCTAATACAGGATCACCAGTATAATTTGAAAGTTGAAGACCTGCTACTTTTCCTTGAAGGAGTTGTTCGGGACTTTTTACCATCCCGGCAAGAAAATCGTCTTTTTTTACTGATGTAATAGCACTGGTTACTTCACCTTTTTTCATGGAACCATAACCTACCACTACCACATCATCAAGCTGAAATACATCTTCTTCAAGAATGATGTTTAAAAAAGTAGTTTTATCGTTAGTTGGAATGGTGCGAGTAATGTATCCAATATAACTTACTGTTAATGTACTGCCAGGTCTTAATTTTATCTCAAATATTCCGTCAATATTTGTTGAAACTCCATTACTGGTGCCAGTTTCCAATATTGTAACTCCTGGTAATGTGTTGCCTTTTGCATCTTTTACGACACCTTGGAAGTTTTTGGTTTGTGCAATAGCTAATTGACATATGCATAACATATATAATATTGTCATTAGTCGAATTGTATTGGACAAAGTCCTTTTTTGATAAAAATTTAGCATAGATTCAAAGTGTTTAGATAAATAATTATATATTTCTCAGAGTATTTTAAAAAGGTCGTACAATTTCTAGATCGTCTACTGAAGGTAATGTTGGAAATTTAGCATGTGGTTCAGTTTGATACCAAAATACAACAGAAGAAATGTCTGATTTCTGATCGAGATATCGGCCGTCGTTACGCCATCCAAGATCTTGAATTGTAACTTTTAAATCCTTTTCAAAACGGATTGGATCAAGTATGTGCCAACGATACATGCCAAAACGTTGTTGTGAACGATAAACTCCATCTGGGCGAATAATCTGATGTAATCCTGCATAAGGAGTAGTGAATTCTTCATATTGATGCGTCGTTTTATTTTCAAAGTTGTAAGATCCGCAAAAGTAATCTTCTGTACCAGTACCGCAGATTGTCGGAAATTTCTTATCACCATCCATGAAGAATTTAATTTCACCTTCACCCCACCAACCGTTATTATTCACTTGCCAAGCAATATATGTACCAACGTATTGTCCTTTACCTTTAATACCATCAACCAATACATGGTCAGAATTTATATTAGGATTTGAGCGACGGAATTGTGCATGAAAATAAGCTGCATCCTCAGGAACTTCTGTTAAAGTGTAGTTTATTTGGTAATAAACTCTCATTTCATTATTGGGGTCAATGTTTTCCATTGTAATTTTACATTTTTTGCGGAAAGGCATTTGCCAATAACAATTGAACGCACTACCAGGTACACAAACTGCTAATGAACTTAATGGAGAATATAGTCCCCAACCACTGCAGAAAAAATCACCTATAGGGCACTCTACAGAAGGTTCTTTTTCATCATCCCAATAAAAGCGAATAATTGTTTTTCTCCATTCACCTGTTGGTGTCATCCAAATTTGTTGTATAGAACCAGGGCCTTCGATTTCTGCTAAAGTAAAAGTTTCGTTAGGGCCAATGTTTACATAAGGATTGACTTTCCAGCCTTGCCCTAAAGTTTTAGCTGCATGATGTGCATTAGCTTGATTTATTTTTTCTTTATCTGTAATTGGATCAGCCATACCACCTTTACCTTTCTCACCTGTAAAGTTTTCAGGGCTGATGGAACGTGTCTTGGCATTGGATAAGCGATATAAATTACCCATATTCATGTCAAGTCCATTAAAATTTTGAGCGTAAATGCTTATAGTTGCCATACATAAGGCTGCTAAGATAAAAAATTTGATTTTCATGGTTTAAATAAATTAATTGGTTTATATACTTAGTTAATGGTTTCAGCAAGTTTTGCCAGTTCAAGATATTTCTTGTATAGTTTTTCGTAGATGAGGGCTCTTTTCTCATCCGGCCGGTATTCAGCCTCGATGTCCGACTCCATGTGCCTTGTCGCCTCGTTGATATCCTTGTACACCCCTGCGGCAACTGCCGCGAACATTGCCGCTCCCAAGGCACAGGTCTGTTCCGAGCGGACCACACGGATAGGCATGTCCAGCACGTCTGCCAGCGTCTGCATCACGAAGGGCGCCTTCTTGCTGATACCTCCGATGGCATTGACCGAATCAATGCGCAGCCCCTGGCCCTTCATATGCTCCACAATACGGCGGGAACCGAAGGCGGTGGCTTCCACCAGCGCACGGAATATTTCCGGGGCGCTGGTACCCAGCGTGAGTCCCGCAACGGCACCCTTCACGTTCTGGTCCGCATCGGGGGTGCGGCGGCCGTTCATCCAGTCCAGGGCGACAACACCGTCCTCGGAGGGTTCCATGTCCTGGGCCTCACGGGTGAGTTCCACCAGCATGCCGTCCAGAACTTTCTGCCTGGCCTCCCCTCCGGGGATATCTTTCAGTGTCCATGCCAGCATCTTCCTGAACCAGGCGTAGATGTCTCCGAAAGCCGACTGCCCGGCTTCGAAACCGACGAATCCCGGAAGCACCGAACCGTCCACCTGGCCGCAGATTCCCTTGATACAGCGTCCGCCTACCTCGTCTTTGCCGGCAACCATGATGTCGCAGGTGGATGTTCCCATGATACGTGTCAGTATCCCCGGGGCGACGGATGCGCCTACGGCTCCCATATGGGCGTCCAGCGCCCCCACGGCCACGGCGATTCCTCGGGGAAGTCCAAGCCTGTCTGCCCACTCGGGTGTCAGTTCCCCTGCCTTGGTGTCGCTGGTGTGGGTTTCTGTGAACAGATGGGGGAGCATTTCCTTCAAGGCCGGATTAAGTTCTTCGAGAACTTCGCCGGAAGGAAGACCCCAACTGGCATGCCACATTGCTTTATGTCCAGCAGCACAACGGCTACGAAAAATCTGTTCCGGAATAGTGTTACCAGTTACTAATCCAGTCATCCAATCACAGTGTTCTACCCAAGCATAAGCAGCATCCTTTATAGCGACGTTTGTGTTGATAATATGTAAAACCTTTGACCATACCCATTCTGATGAATAAGTACCACCTTCATAAAGTAAATAATCAAGGTTACGTTTATTAATCAGTGCGTTGATTTGCTCAGCTTCTCGAACAGCTGTATGATCTTTCCAAAGAATAAACATAGCATCCGGTTCTTCTGCAAACTCGGGACATAAAGCTAATGGCATTCCTGCCCTATCAGTTAAAGCAGGAGTACTACCAGTTGTGTCAAAACATAATCCACAAATAGAAGCAATCTCTTCTTCCTTCAAATCAGATAAGGCTATATGTACAGCCTCTGTCATGGATTCAATATAATCCAATGGATGTTGGCGATAGCGATTGTTGTGTGCATCGCAGTAAAGCCCCGCTTTCCAACGGGGGTAAAAACTTACCCCCGTAGCCATTTCACGGCCAGTATATGTATCCACTACCAGTGCACGACAAGAATCCGTACCAAAATCAAGACCAATAACGTATTTCTTGTTTGATTCCATAGTCTAAAGCATTATTTGGTTGTTAACTCTTGTTTTCTTGCAATGAAAAACCCATAATAGGCAATCACTGCAAAAGCAACGGCCGGTACAGCATATGCAGCCATAATACTACCTGTCTGGTCGGAGACAATACCCTGAATTTGGGTCAGAACGGCAGCACCGGCAATAGCCATTACCATGAATGAACCGCCGATTTTAGTATCATCCCCCAAACCTGTAAGACCAAAACCATAAATGGTCGGGAACATCAATGACATACATCCGGAAATACCCATCAGGCAATAGACGCCGAAACTGCCCTTACCGAACATGGCACCCAAACAACACATTACAGCAAGAAGCGCAAGTCCTATCAAGAGTTTATAAGCTTTCACATATTTCATCATGGCAGTACATACGAATCTCATTACTACAAAGAGAATAAGTGACATGATATAGTAAGTAGCTGCAGCCTGTTCTGCTGTACGTGGCAGCAAATCATTCAATCCAAGCCATTCACAACAATTATAGAATGCGGCAGCTACCGGTTCCACTCCCCGTAATGCATTTACAACAGCATCTGCAGAAGCAGAATCTCCTAAAGAAGCCAATACACCGTCAAAATTCAGCTGTACCATAGCATAACGGATCACGAATGACCATACGGCTATCTGTGCACCAATATTGAAAAATTGTGCTATTACACCCCATACATAATTCTTATTCTTTATAAGACGACGAAGAGTGGCACCAAACTCTATTTTTTCACCTTTTTCACTAAGATTAGGCATTTTGGTAAGCCGAATAGCAAGTAAGAGCACCAACATCACCAGACCAAGTACCACATAAGCAGTAGTAACAGCATTCAATTCCTGCCCCTGGATGGCGGCCAGCTCCTCAGCCGGAAGTTGGGCACGCTCTGTCGCTGTCATTCCATTCAGTTGTGAGAGGATGAAAATCTGACTGATCACCACTCCCGTAATCGCTCCGAACGGATTGAAGGCCTGAGACAGATTCAAACGGCGTGTCGCGGTACTTTCAGGACCGATTGCCAATACATAAGAATTAGTAGACGTCTCCAGAACTGAAAGTCCGGCAAAGAGAACAAAGATTGCCAGCAGATACATAAAGAAGCTGAAATCAACATTCACTCCCGAGCTAAGCATGGCAGGATAGAACAGTAAAGCCCCAAATGCATATAGACCAAGCCCCAGCATCACGCCTGATTTATAAGTGTATTTCTTGATAAACAAGGCACCGGGAACAGCACAACATCCATATCCCAACAAATAGCACACTACCTGTATCCAAGCTGTTTTTGAATCACTCATACTCATGATGCGCTTGAAAGCTGCAAGCATAGTATCTGTCAGATTATTCGGCACAGCCCAGGCAAAGAAAAGAGTAGTGAGCAGAATGAATGGGAAGAGGATTCCTTTCGGTATTATTTTATTTGATTCCATACGAATTCTCCATTATATAGTTACCCTATTGAAACTTTGTTTTTATTACATTCAAATCTGCTCCAAATAAATCTTGCACGATAGGAACCAATTGTTCATCCTTACCTTGTACATGAATCACCTTTTGCGTATGGACCAATGAGGCACCGGGAGCCAGCTCCGCACCAGGAGAAGACGTTTCAATTTCATAGAAAGGTCCCATTATAGAACCGTCTTCTACCGGACCGTCATTATAAGAGTTGATTACATCGCCGGCAAACGGATCTTCCTGAGGTCCCCATTGGCCATTTACGTAGACTGAAGGAGTTTCGGGAAGACTACACCACAGGATTGTGAGTACGCCTTTCGATGAATCATAACTTCCGCAAATATCCGTTGCCCGTGAAGCCGGCAATCCCAGCTTGGAACGATAGAGCCCGTCAATCTTGAAATAGATAATACCATTTTCCTTTATCAGCCTATCCGCCGGTATCTTACCGAAATATTCATCATTCACAATTGTTCCTTCCGCATCTTGCTTATAAGGAATGAATACAGTAGTGGTCGGTGTAGGATTAAAACAGCCGAGCATCCACACAGATACAAGACCACCCTCTTTTGTCCATGCCTTGTCACCTGTATTGGTAATCTTATTCTCACTCTTGTAAGCTACAATTTTCATATCATTTGTAAGCTGGATATTAAAATCGGCAGCCACTTCACCAGCATCCATCAACGATACAGTACGGTCAATATTCATATCAAAAGTAGTACCGGAAGCATTTGTCAAACGAGTATCTTTCACAAAACGGATACTACTGTTGTCTTGCGACTTTATGTCAAAAGCTTCAGTATCAAGTACCGGAGGAACTATCCAATTATCATAAACCTGCTCTTGTCCTTCCTTAAAATAAAGTGAGAACGGACCACCTTCCGGACCAAGCCAGAAGCGTTCCTCACCTCCTACCGGATTAAATTGAGAACTGACTTTGCCTTCATTTATGAAACGATAATTAATCCAGCCGTAACTATCACCTTCATCGCCGGAAGCAGAAGTAGTCATTACACGGCCTTGCCATGCAGGAATAACCATCACTTTAGAATTCCCATCAGCAGATACCAATTCAGTATATTCAATGCCGTGGTCCTTTAAGAACTGGGCATCATAAGCATAACTTCCCATCTTGATTTCTTTTTGTCCGCCGCATGATACAAGTATTGCAGTTGCACCTACCAGCAGAGTGTTTTTCAGTTTGGTTGATTTCAACATAACGCCTGTTTCCTTTATTTATAGAGAGGTCCATAATTCTTGCAAGCTCTATAGTCACTGCCTTCCATATCCTCGCCAAAAGCAGTCCATGCACTGGGACGGAAAATATTTTCCTCAGAAACATTGTGCATGCATACCGGGATACGAAGCATGGAAGCCAGAGTAATCAAGTCAGCACCGATATGACCATAACTGATAGCGCCATGATTAGCCCCCCAGTTATTCATAACAGTATATACATCACGGAAATACCCCTTACCTGTCAGACGTGGAGCGAAGAAAGTGGAAGGCCATGTACGGTCAGTACGTTCATTGATAGCCTTGAAAACATCCTTATCCAAATTTACTGTCCAGCCTTCGGCAATCTGCAATACCGGACCTTGACCTTTTACGAGATTCAAACGGCACATTGTTACCGGCATTTCACCACGAGTCAGGAACTGGGAAGAATAACCACCGCCACGCATATATTCGCGACTGGCCGGATGCCACTTGGTTACAGAAAGACAAGCTTCTACTTCCTCTTCCGTAATTTCCCAGAAAGGCTTCATTACCGGTTTATTGTCACGTGTCTGACAGCCTGTTCCATCAAGCGTACAAGAGCCGGAGTTGATCAGGTGAATGAAACCGTTTGCCGCCTTACCTTCCAATTTCTTACCCGTTACCCGTTCTATGGCATTCGGACTCCAATAAGTACGCACATCCGCAAATATCTGTGCAGTATTGGTCAATAGATGATTGAAGAGCATTGAAGTACAATTCAACGTATCATTTTCCGTAGCGAAAGTAAATGCTTCACGGATACCGTTCCAATCGAAAGAAGTATTCAGTATAGCTTCTGAAAAATCACCGTCAGGCTTATAATCCGTCCACTGGCGCTGTCCCTGGAAACCCGCAGCAATCGCATTGTGTCCCATTGACTCTTCCTTGAACCCCATTTCAGCCAATTTGGGATTGCCAATCATCATATCACGGAAAATAAGAGTCATTTTTACCACGTATTCCCAACGGGCATCTTTCTCTTCACGGGAATATACCAGATGTTCCGGATTAAAGTCTGTCCCTTCATTACTCTTGCAATACTTTTCTGTCCATGCCATGGCACGTGCGAACTCTTCATGGTCATAAATGCCCAACTGGACACGACGTTCTATCTCACTGGCATCCACATACTCATTACGCATGCCCAAATACTCTTGGAAGAAATCAGGATTGGGAATAGAGCCTGCAATGCCCATGGATACACTGCCGATTGAAAGATAGGATTTCCCCTTCATTGTAGCCACAGCTATACCTGCACGGGCAAAACGCAACAATTTTTCCTGTACATCTTCCGGTATCTCCATATTGGTCACCTCCTGTACATCACGTCCGTAAATGCCAAAAGTAGGCAATCCCTTCTGTGTATGGCTTGCCAATGCTGAAGCCAGGTAAACCGCACCCGGACGTTCTGTACCATTAAAGCCCCAGATGGCTTTTGGCATTTCTCCGTCCATATCAATAGTTTCGAATCCATAACACCAGCAAGGAGTTACAGAAAGTACAACACCGACTCCACTATTACGGAATTTTTCAGCCGCCATGGCAGCTTCAGCCACTCCACCAATAGTTGTATCTGCAATGACGCACTCTACGGAAGTGCCGTCACTATGACGTAAGACAGAAGAATAAAGCTCGGCCACTTTATGGGCCATGGCCATAGTCATATCCTCCAATGACTCACGGATACCTCCACGACGACCGTCAATAATAGGTCTGATACCAATTTTCGGCTTTCCACCGATTAATCTTGAATTTCTCATGGTTCAACTGATTTTATTGAGATTAATATAAAAATTAACTAAATCGATTAAGCTATCATGTAAAAAAAACAGCTCTCCTAAGGAGCCATTTCAATAAATTCTCCCTCGGCAAGCACAGACTGCACTGTATTACCGTTAATAATGATATCTATCAGTATTTCAAGTGCTTTCTGTACCAAAACATCTATAGGCTGCTGAATATAGGATATAGGGGCATCAAAAAAGTCAAATACCGGATTACCGTCAAAACCCACTAAACCTATTTTACTAATAATTCCCTCTCCCATGTCCTTTATTGTATATAAACAAGCCAATGAAATCATGTTGGTGGCAAAAAGAAAAGCGTCTACACCGCCATCAATCATTTTAGGCAACAAACGGTCTGCGGACTTTCTGGGAGCATCCTGCCTCAAAAAGACCACGTTAGCCAAGTTTCTCTTACCGGCTTCATCCATAGCCTTTTTATAACCACGGATACGCTCTTTCATATGGATAAGGTTGACATCATAAGCCACCATACAAGGAGCGTTATAGCCTGCATTCAAAAGATGTTTGGTTGATATATAGGAAGCATTGAAGTTATTCAACGCCACATAGCTGACATTGATTTCCGGAAAATAGCGGTCGAACAAAACAATAGGGATATTATTGTTCACAAGTGAAGCGATGGATTTCTCAGAATTGTCACAAGGAACAATGATGAGTCCATCTACCCCTTTATTAATAAGGTTACTAACAACACGGGTCATCTTATCCTTATCCTCATCTGAACTTCCAAAAAGTACGGTATATCCCCGTTTGGTTGCCTCATCTTCCAATACACGCGCTAATTGAGAAAAAAATGGGTTGGAAATATCAGAAACCACTAATCCTATTGTTTTTGTTTTGCCACTACGAAGACTTTTGGCCGCAAGATTAGGCTGGTAGTTCATTTCATTGGCAATTTTCAATATGCGTTGGGCAGTTTCTTCTCCCACGCGATACTCTTTCTTTTTCCCATTCAAAACGAACGAAACCAATGCTGTTGAAACGCCTGCAGCTTCAGCAATATCCTTCAGCGATATTTTTTTTAGTGACGACATATATTTGTGTAACGTTTTTGCTATATAATAGTATTATACTTTTAGGTTACCTCTTGAATCAGTAGCACTTATCGTATTCTCACGATGCAAATATAAACATAAAAATTAAATCTGCAAATTATTTTGCTAATTCGTTATAACATTTTTATATTTGCAGTACCAAATCATGCTAAAAACGATATGAACTACCATAAACGACACATAAAAATTAATTTTAAACTTTTAAAATCATGAAAACCAAGATTCTATTTACACTTTTATTCTTTGCATGCAGAATACACTACCTTTATGGACAGACTAACCTACAAATAGCTCCGGAAACTTTAGCAACTCCGGAAAAAAATGGAATATGGTTACAACCTGCTCAAAATACAAAAGCACAACCCATTTGGGGATTTGCAAATGGTATCCGAATAGGAATTGCTCCATTAGGAGGTCCACGTGGGCTAATTCGTATCTATACACCTTATTTAGAACATGATGAATTTGTTGTTACCAATTTCATTGCTTTTGAACCAATTGATAAAGCAAAAAATAATAGGGGGCTCTCAGAATTGGAATGGAGTCAACTTGATAATGTTCGTGGAAAACGTTTTTGGAGTGGGAATACTCCTGAAGCTCCCTCATTCCCAAATCAATATTATCCAGCTCACGGAGTAATAGCAAAGGAAAATGGAGTTGAAACACTTACTGTGTATTTCTTTTGTGAAACTTTTGATAATGGTGCGGATATCTATGTCCGGACTAAATTCACAGAAGGAAAGCCTTATGAGTTTGAATTAACTACGTATACCACGGAAGAGTCAGATGAGCTAAATCGTTTTATACTCACAGCTACTATGGGAAACAAAGCAAGACTTAGGACATTACATCTCGCAGATGGTAAAACGAAAGAAGCCGGCCAATTATGGCCGAGCTATAAAGATTCTAATTTCACAGAACATAACCATACTCCAGTGGCAGAAATGATAAAAGATAAAAATGGAGGTGTATGGTTTATAGCGTCACCTGATGAGAAAGACCCTACAAAAGCTGTATATGCTGAAGATACACATACACATTGGAAATATACTGGTAAAAAAGCAACGCAATATTGGTATTGTTCCAATCCAAGTAATGAGTTAGAAGGAGTTGTGAATGGTCGTTATACTTATTGGGCAAGTAAATCTCCGATACCTGGTGGTATCGCTTATGAGAACTTTGAACTGACTGAACCATTTCAGTCTGGTCAAAGCTATATTTTTGGTATCACACCTCTTTCACCGGAAGAATTAATAAACCACATTATGAAATAAGAACGGACTACTTTTTTGGTAGAAATTCCTTTCTTCCTTATTTATCCCCTCTTTTGTTCTTAATTTATAGAACAGAAAAGGATAAAAGGTGGATAAAAACTTGAGTTCAACTTATAAATGCAACTTTTTGGGTGCGGATAATAAGCAATA
>OIAH01000659.1_pt1 | contig 13092 bp, 10 predicted proteins | sample 1580711 | NCBI WGS metagenome assembly OIAH01 (sample SAMEA3882556, study PRJEB24775) | human gut metagenome | biome: human-associated habitat; feature: intestine environment; material: feces | place: Netherlands | collected 2009/2010
GTGTGCATGCGCGGCGGCTTCCACGGCCGTACGCTCGAGACCATTGCCGCCACCATGCAGGATTGGCTGCAGGACAGTTTCCGCCCGCTGCCGGGTGGCTTTGTGGCCTGCACGCCCAACGATGTCGATGAACTGCGTGCAATCTTTAAGCAGCTGGGGAGCGAAATTTGTGCCGTGATGCTCGAACCGATCCAGGGTGAGAGTGGCGTGCACCCCATGACCGAGGAGTTTATGGCGGCAGCGCGCGACCTGGCACACGAAGTGGGCGCCGTGCTTATCGCCGACGAGGTCCAGTGCGGCATCTTCCGCTCCGGCAAGCCGTTTGCGTTCCAGACCTATGGCGTGGAGCCCGACATCATGAGCCTTGCCAAGGGCATTGCCGACGGCGTGCCCATGGGTGCCGTCGTGGCAAAGAAGGAGATTGCCGACGTGTTTAAGCCGGGCGACCACGGCTCGACCTTTGGCGGTAGCTGCTTGGCCATCGCGGCATGTGCCGCGACGCTCTCCGCGCTTGTGCGTGGCGATTATGCCGAGCATGCTGCCAAGGTGGGCGCCTATATGGAGCAGGCGCTGGCTAAGCTTCCGCATGTGGTAGAGGTTCGTGGCCGTGGCCTGATGCTCGGCTGCGATCTTGACGATACTGCGGGTGATGCTCACGACGTTGTGGCCCGTGCATTGGGGGCTGGTGCCGTGATCAACGCTACGGGTGCCCATACGCTGCGTTTCTTGCCGCCTCTCGTCTGCGAGGAAGCCGACGTGGACGGCCTGATCGAGATCCTGTCGGGTGTCTTGGGCTAACGCGGTGCAATAACTCAATTTGGACCGGGTTCCGGACTGTGGACGTGCTTTATGCGGCATGATTCAGCGGTCTGGAGCCCGTTTTGCCTTAGATTTGCTAAGGCAGGGAGTCCTGCTGGTCAAAAAACATCAAATATGAGTACTGCTACCGATTTGATAGCAGCAATTTTGGACTAATAAGGCCAGATAACAAGTCGAAATGGCGATGAAAGCATGATTTTGATCCAACTGTTAGTCCTTATAATGGACATATGTTGCGTAACTTAAGCAAATACTGTCTATTTATATGTTGCAAACAAAGTAGCAGTACTCATTTTTGCCATTTTTTGACCACGGCCTTTGTGACAGACGTGCTGGCGGGTTCGAATCCCTCTGCGATGGGTCCAAAAAAGAAAGGCCCCCATTGCTGGGAGCCTATCAAATCAGTGGTGGGCGATGAGGGATGTCGCGTGCGGCTGACGCCGCCCGCTTTCGCTTCGGGCCTACGGCCCTCGCGTGCTGCGCTGGAAAACGCTTCGCGTTTCCTCAGCTCCGCACCCTTGCGGGTTCGAATTCCTCCGCTTGCCCACAAGAAAGCGCCCTGGGCCGTTATGGGCTTAGGGCGCTCAGTTTTAATGGCTGGGACGGAGGGATTCGAACCCCCAACAGCCGGCACCAAAAACCGGAGTTCTACCGTTGAACTACGTCCCAATGTGTGGTGTTGCCCAAAAGCAACTCGTCTAGTTTACCTAATCTGCGAGGGCATCGCAAACGCCGTCGAGTAGGCGTACGGCGAGCGTCTGCGCGTCGCTGGCCGTGAAGGTGCCGTTGTAGCGCGTCATGCCCGTGAGCTCAATGCGAATGCGAGCCGGCTTCTGCTGCGCGGCGACATTGGCGGTGCGGATGCGCTGGGCCAGGTTGTGGCACTCGGCGAGGGCAATCGTGGCGCGTGGCGCGGCGTCGGCGGGCAGCTCGTCGCTTGCGATCTCGAGCACCAGGTCAACGTCGGTTGGGACCTCGGAGTCGCAGAGCATCATGCCGCTGTTGTCGGTCGTTGCCGTGGCGATGTTCCACATGCGCGAAGCAACGCTGCGTGCGATGGGGTCCTCACCGATAACGGCGATCTGGAAGCGCTCGAGCACGTTGGCGGCGCGAGCAAAACCGATGCGGGACTCGGCTTCGGTGACCGAGGGCTTGCCCTCCCACACATGGTGCAGGCGGTTGATGTAGGCGTAGGTGTCCTGGAAGGCCATGCCGTCGGCAAACAGGCCGACATTTTCCTGGAACTGCTGCAGGGCGGCCTCGGTATGCGGACCAAAGTAGCCGTCGTCTTCGCCACAGGCAAAGCCCAAAACGTTGAGAGCGCGCTGCAGGGCCTGCACATCGGCGCCATGGAAATTGGGCATGCGCAGATACAGAGTGCGGTCGCCCAGCTTATACGAGGCGTCGACCAGGGCGCTCCAACAGGGGATATCGACGGCATGACCGGCAGCAAGGCCGCTGTCGAGCCTGAAGGTGCTGACGGCCTGCTCGGTGGTGGTGCCAAAGCGCTTGTCGACAACCTCGGCGTCATCGATTGTATAGCCGAGCTGCAGAAGGCGGGACTGAACATCCTCGACGGCTGCTCCCTGCATGCCCGTGGTAATAGGTTCCATGAACGAACCCCTTTCGGCGTACCATTCGTACTATTTTGAGCGTGTGTCGGATAGACAACGCGAGACAATTTATAAACATGCACTCAATAGTGTAGCAACTTGTACCCAAACTCGCTGCCCACAGGTTTTATGACCCCCGCTAGTTAAGACGCTCCACAAAGAAATCTGCCATTGAGAGGAAGAGCTCGCGCGCATGCGGGTCGAGCTCGACGCCTTCGATAGCGGCCTTGGCCTTAGCGGTCAGGTCGAGCGCATAGGTGTGGGCGTAATCGATGGAGCCGGTCTCCTGGAAGATCTCCACGGCGCGTGCGAGCTGCGCAGGGTCCTCGGTGCCCGAGGAAAGGATTGCCTCGATCTCGTCGTGATAGCGCTCGTCTGACAGGGCATGCACGGCAACGAGGGTGCGCTTGCCCTCGGTGATATCGGTGCGGAAGTCCTTGTTGGCGGCCTCCTTGGTGCCGATCAAGTTGAGCAGGTCGTCTTGAATCTGGAAGGCAAGGCCCGTGTGCAGCCCAAAGGCGCGCAGTGCCTCAATCTGCTCTTCGCTGCCGCCGCCGATAATGGCTCCGGCGGCAAGCGGCGTCGCTCCGCTGTAGTACGCGGTCTTGTGCGTCGCCATGTCCAGGTAGTCATCAACCGAGATATCAAAGCGCTCGTCACGGACCCAACCCAGGTCAAGCGCTTGACCCTCGATGGTGCGGACGATCATCTCGGTAAGCTCGTGGAGCACACGCAGCTTCACGTCGGACTCGAGCGTGGGATCGTCGAGAACCGTCTTGGTGACCATGGTGAGCGCCAGGTCGCCACAATTGATGGCAAGGCCCGTGCCCTCGGTAAGGTGCATGCAGGGCTTGCCTCGACGAAGCTGTCCGTTGTCGGCGATGTCGTCGTGAATCAGCGCGCCTGACTGGAAATGCTCGATGGCCGCCGCTACGCTGCGGGCGCTCTCAAAGCTGCCGCCTACCGCAGTGGCGGCGAGCATGCAGATGAGCGGGCGGTGGCGCTTGCCAGCGTTTGCCGTAAATGCCGAGAGCGGGGTATACAGGTAGCGCTCGATATCGGCGGAAGTCGCCTGTCCGTCAAAGAACGTGGCCAGATAGTCGTTAATCTGGTCAAAGTGCTGGGCTAAAAAGCTGGTAAACGGACTGGACACGGGTTCTCGCATTCTTTGATAGGTTGCATCGTTGCATTATGCAGACAACATATTGCCACATTAGGGCGTCGAGCGCGGCGGTTGAAGACGATTGGTCCATGCGGCCGCAAGTGCGGTAGGGGCTTGGCTAGATAAGCCCAAAGTGTTCGAGCGCGGTGACGACGCCGTCGTGGTCGATGCTGTCGGTGACATAGTCGGCCTTTTCCTTGAGGAAGTCCGGTGCGTTGCCCATGGCGATGCCAACGTCGACGGCGTTCATCAGCGAGACGTCATTGCTGGCGTCGCCGATGCCGTATACGGTTCCGTGGTGGGGATCGAGGGCGTCGAGTACGGACTGGATACCCTCGCGCTTGGTGCATTCGCGAGGCGAAATCTCGGTCACTTCGAGCTCGAGCTCGTTAAAGCAGAGCAGCGGCTCAAACGCTTGATCCTGAGCGATGCGGTTGGCAAGCGACGTGGACATTAAGATCTTGTAGGCGCTGTAATGTTGCAGCTGCGTAATTGCATCGCCCACGGTGCGGGCGTATCCCGGGGCGTCGGGCGCATCGGCACTCATGCGAACGACGCCATTGAGTCCCTCAAAACGAATCACTTCGTCCGATTGCTCAAGAATGGGAGCAAGGCGCTGCAGCATGCCGGGCGTCATCGCCAAATCGCGAATCACGTGTCCCTCAAGTTCGACATAGCCACCCGCGAGGCAGACGATGCCGGTCCAGGGCAGCTCGAGCAGCTTTGGATGGATGCAGCTCAGCGTGCGCCCTGTGCAGATAAACGCCATATTGCCCTTGGCGACAAAATCACGGATGGCTTGCGAGACCGCTTCATTGGGATAGGGGGAGAGGTCTCGCTCGCTCTCGGGAAGCTCTTGTGCTACTCGAGGGTCTTGCCAGGCGAGTGTTCCGTCGATATCGAAAAAGCAGATATCGCCGCGCTTATGGGCTGCGCTGGCGGCAGGGGAGGCCGAGGTGGTGGGCACAAATCCCGGCTCGAGGCCCATGATCTGGTCAAAATGCTCTTTAACGCGGGGAACGGAGATGCCGATAATCACCTGGGCGGTCTTGCCCGTAATGATGAGGCCCTTGGCGCCCACCGCGACAAACGACGCATTATCTGCAACGATGGAAGGGTCTACGACCTCGACGCGCAGGCGCGTGGCGCAGTTGGTTGCGCCCACGATATTGCCAACGCCACCTAAAAGCTGAATTACCCGCTCAGCGAGGACGTGATCTTGATCGTATTGAATACTGACCTCGCCATTGGGAGATTGTTCTTTGACAAAGCCGCTTCCCGTTAAACGATCGATTGCCGCGCGATTGGAGGCATGATTCTCGCGGCCCGGCGTCTTAAGGTCATAGACCAAGATGAGTGCTCGAAAACTAACAAAAAAGATGAGGCTAAAGGCAAGACCGATACCGAGCGCCAAAAGGTAGGAGCCGGCATGCATTCGCATGAGCGGGATGAAGTTGAAGGCCGTCATTTCCATGAGACCGCCCGAGAAGATGCCGACGATGCCAAAGAAGTTCATGGTCATGGCAAGGCAGGAGGACAGGACGGCGTAGAGCAAAAAGAGTCCGGGATAGGTGAACATAAAGAGAAACTCGAGCGGCTCGGTGACGCCGCATACCACCGAGGCGACGATGGCGGGCAAAAGGATGGCCTTAAGGCCGGCGCGGCGTTCGGGTTTGGCGGTGAAATAGAATGCTGCCGCGATGGCGGGAAGGCCAAAGAGCTTGCCCCAGCCGGTGGCGGTAAAACCTGCCCAGGGCGCAAGTTCATTTAAAGGGCGCGTGCTATGGGAGAGAATGGGGAGCAGGTTGGTCCACGTGGCGTAAATACCGTCGTGAATGACCAGATTGTCGTAATAGATGGGCATATAGAGCAGATGGTGCAGCCCCATGGGCTCGAGCGCTCGCTCCAAAAACACAAAGATGCCCACGCCGAAGGGGCCGACGCCCGCAAGTGCGTGGCGCAGCGTTTCGGTCACAGCGTATGCGAAGGGCACGATGGCGGCCGAGATGGCGGCAAGGGCAAACACGGCAAAAAAGCTGATGAGGTAGACCAGCGAGGAACCCGAGAAGGTGCCGAGCCAATCGGGAACCTTGGCATCGTAGAAGCGGTCATGGATGGCGACGACGGTTGCCGATACCGCCAGCGGGCCGATAATGCCGGTGTCGAGCGTCTTGATGCCGTCGATGACGGTGATACCGCTGGCGGGGGTCAAAGATGATGGGTACTTAAGCCCAAGGTTGTCTCCGCTCAGCTTAATGATCTCGCTCAAAAAGAAGCAATAGGCAAAATAGGCCACGAGTGCCTCGAGGCAGCAGCGCGCCGGTTGCTTTTGGGCAAGACCGATAGGCAGCGCTACGGCAAAAAGGAGCGGGAGACGTTTAAAGACCGTCCACGAGCCGCGCTGGATGATGGTCCAGAAAACGTACCAAGGGGTTCCGTATACGGCGAGGTCACCGACGATGTCTACGGTCGTGGCGAGGGCGGAGATGCCGACCATGAGGCCTGATATAGAAAACAGCATGGCGGGCGCGAACATGGCTCCGCCAAAACGTTGGATTTTCTGCAGCATAATATGCCTTCCGGATGCAACATGCTGTGCGAGCAAGAACGTTTAAACAATGAACTCATTGTAGAGGACTGGCTGCTTGCCGCATTGACGGTTTTGATTCGGTCCGATTTGGGTTTCGGGGGAACCGTCGACGGTAAATAATCCGTACTTTACCGATAATCGGTTTAAACAACTTTAAGAAATGCTATCGTGCCTAGCCATACATATTCATTAGAGGTGAAATCATGCCAAAAGCGATTTACGAAGGAATCTACCGCGAGATCCGTTCGCGCATCATCGACGGGACCTATGCGTTTCAGGAGATGCTGCCAACCGAAGCCGAGCTGACCGCGGAGTTTGGCTGCACGCGCAATACCGTTCGACGCGCCTTGAGCATGCTGGCCGACCAGATGTTTGTGCAGCCTATACACGGTAAGGGCGTGCGCGTTATTTGGCTTAAGGGCGAAACCGACATGCTGGGCGCACTCGAAGAGGTTGAGTCGTTTGGCGAGTTCGCAAAACGCAACAATGCCGTCGCATCGACCGAGGTCAAGTCTTTTGAACATTTGATTTGCACTGAGCAACTCTCTCGTCGCCTGGGCTTTAAGGTGGGCGAGGAGCTGATTCGCGTCGTGCGTGTCCGAAGCCTCAACGGCAGCGCGCGCCAGGTGGACCACGGCTACTTTTTGGCGTCGATCGCCAAGGGCCTGACCCCCGAGATCGCGGCGGATTCTATCTACGGCTATCTGGAGCACAAGCGCGGCATCAAAGTGATGGCGAGCCGCCGTACGGTGAGTGTCGAGCTCGCCAACGATGAGGACTGCAGCTACTTGGACCTTGGCAAGTACAACTGTGTCGCCGTCATGGAGAGCCAGTCGTACACTTCGGACGGCATCTTGTTCGAGGTCACGCATGCCCGCACGCATCCCGAGATCTTCCACTACCGCGTCAACTCCAAGCGATAGCCGGCTAGCTCGCAGCCTGACGAGACTCATGCCCTCAAAGAGAAAACGCCCGGTCAAACCGACGATGCATCGGCTTGACCGGGCGTTTTCTCTGCATTCGATAACAAATAATTGTTTATACAAAACTTGTCAAGTATCAAGTTGAAATTACCGTTCACCGAAGTTTTTCTACCGCTCTAGTAATACTTGTTCAAACAACTAGCCAAATAGCGTATTGTACAAGTCAGCAAAAGGGGCAAAGTCCCCGAGCCAATCTCCGAAGGCGGCGGCAAAGGGTGCCGCCACGGTGTGAAAGGGTGGATTGTAATGAAGAACGAAATGAGCAGAAGGCAGTTCCTGGGCTTTGCTGGTTCCGCGGCTGCGGTTCTTGGTCTGGGCCTCGTGGGCTGCGGTGGTTCTGCCGGCTCTGGCTCCTCTGCTTCTGGTGACGCTGCCGAGGTTTACTTCCTCCAGTTCAAGCCCGAGGTCGACAAGGAGTGGAAGGAGATCGCCAAGGCGTACAAGAAGGAGAAGGGCGTCGAGGTCAAGATCGTGACCGCCGCCTCCAACACCTACGAGGAGAAGCTCAAGTCCGAGATGTCCAAGAGCTCCGCTCCGACGCTGTTCCAGGTCAACGGCCCCACCGGCCTTAAGAACTGGAAGGACTACTGCGCCGATCTTTCCGACACCAAGCTCCGCGGCGAGCTCATCGACGACTCCCTGGCGCTGCAGTCCGACGGCAAGGATCTGGGTATCGACTGGGTTCAGGAGAGCTACGGCATCATTTACAACAAGGAGCTCCTCGAGAAGGCCGGCTACAAGGCCGAGGACATCAACTCCTTCGACAAGCTGAAGGCTTGCGCCGATGACATCCAGGCCCGCAAGGACGAGCTCGGCGTTGACGGTGCCTTCACTTCCGCCGGTATGGATGACTCTTCCAGCTGGCGCTACACCTCGCCAACCTCCCGCTCTACTACGAGTTCGAGAAGGAGCACAACCAGGAGGACGACGAGATCAAGGGCGAGTATCTCGACAACTTTAAGCAGATCTTCGACCTGTACATCACCGACTCCACCTGCGATCCTTCGCAGCTCGCCTCCAAGACCGGTGACGACGCCACCAACGAGTTCGCAACCGGCAAGGCCGTCTTCTATCAGAACGGCTCTTGGGCCTACGCCGACCTCACCAAGGCCGGTATGACCGACGACCAGCTCGGCATGCTGCCGATCTACATCGGCGTCGACGGCGAGGAGAACCAGGGCCTGTGCTCCGGCGGCGAGAACTACTGGTGCGTCAGCTCCCAGGCTTCCGAGGATGCCCAGAAGGCCACCGAGGACTTCATGTATTGGTGTGTCACTTCTGACACCGCCACCAGCATCATCGCTGACAAGATGGGTCTGACCGCCCCGTTCAAGAGCGCTAAGGAGACCACCAACGTCTTCTCTCAGCAGGCCGTTGCTATGGCCAAGGACGGCAAGAAGACCGTCGCTTGGGACTTCGTTTACATCCCCTCCGAGGAGTGGAAGAAGAACCTCAAGCAGGCTCTCATCGCTTATGCTGCCGACAACACCAAGTGGGACGGCGTCAAGAACGCCTTCGTCGATGGCTGGAAGACCGAGAAGGCTGCTTCCGAGTAAGCAGTTGCTGCCCAAGCTATCTGATTAGCGACAGGGGGCGGGCAGACGTAGGTTTGCCCGCCCCCTGCATATTGAAAGGACCCTTCTATGGGCAAAGCACTCAAGCGCTGGTGGCCGCTCTTTATGCTGCCCACGTGCCTGGCGTTTATGATCGGGTTCGTGATTCCCTTTATCCAGGGTTTCTATCTCTCGTTCTGCCAGTTTATTACCATCAATAACGCGCACTTTGTCGGTATCGAGAACTACGTGCGCGCGCTGTCCGATCCGCAGTTCTCCACGTCGTTCTTCTTTACCGTGGCGTTTGCCTTCCTGTCGACGGTGCTCATCAACGTGATCGCGCTGGCCATTGCGCAGGCGCTCACTCGCAAGGCGCTCAAGGGCACCAACATCTTCCGTACGATTTTCTTTATGCCTAACCTGATTGGCGGCATTGTACTGGGTTACATTTGGCAGATTCTGATCAACTGCCTGCTCTCCAACGTGGGTGCCCAGCTTATCGCCCTCAACTCCGCCGCGGGCTTCTGGGGCCTTATCATCCTGACCCTGTGGCAACAGGTCGGCTACATGATGATCATCTACATCGCCGGTCTGCAGTCCATTCCGTCTGACTACATCGAGGCCGCCAAGGTCGATGGCGCTACGGCATGGCAGACGTTTTGGAAGGTTAAGATCCCCAACCTGATGCCGACCATCACCATCTGCCTGTTCCTGTCCATCACCAACGGCTTTAAGCTGTTCGACCAGAACCTCGCCCTTACCGGTGGCGCCCCGGCGCACTCCACCGAGATGCTCGCCCTGAACATCTACAACACGTTCTATTCGCGTGCTGGCATCGCATGGCAGGGCATCGGTCAGGCCAAGGCAGTTATCTTCTGCATCCTGGTTGTCGCTATTTCTATGATCCAGCTTAAGGCCACGAGGTCCAAGGAGGTGCAGCAGTAATGAAACGCGATAAGGCTATCAACCGCGCGCTCTCGATCTTCTTTACGATCCTGTCGCTCGCATGGATCTACCCCGTGTTCATGATTGCGCTCAATTCCTTTAAGAAAGCGACCGCAATCAGCACCACCACGGCGTTCGATCTGCTCACGCCCGAGACGTTCAACGGCCTCGCAAACTACGTGCACGCTCTGAACGAGCAGGGCTTTGCCTCGGCGTTTATGTACTCGCTTATCATCACGGTCACGTCGGTCGTGCTGATTCTGGTGTGCTGCTCCATGTGCGCTTGGTACGTGGTGCGCGTCAACAGCAAGATCTCGAACTTCTTCTATTACCTGTTCGTCTTCTCGATGGTCGTACCGTTCCAGATGCTCATGTTCACGCTGTCCAACCTCGCGGACCGCATCGGCTTTAACACGCCGTTTAACATCTGCTTCATCTACCTTGGTTTTGGCGCGGGCCTCGCGGTCTTTATGTTCGCCGGCTTCGTCAAGAACATCCCGCTCGAGATTGAGGAAGCGGCCATGATCGACGGCTGCAACCCGGTCCAAGTGTTCTTTAAGATCGTCCTTCCCATTATGAAGCCCACCTATCTTTCGGTCGGCATCCTTGAGACCATGTGGGTCTGGAACGACTATCTGCTGCCCTACCTTACGCTCGACTCCACCAAGTACAAGACCATTCCTATCTTGATCCAGTACTTCCGTGGCGGCTATGGCCACGTCGAGCTCGGCCCCATGATGGCGTGCATCATGATGGTCGTCATCCCCATCGTCATCATGTACATCTTCTGCCAGAAGTACATCATCGACGGTGTGGTGGCAGGTGCCGTCAAGGGCTGATGCCGTAACTGTTTTGCAAGTTTTGGCGGCGCCTCTCAGCGCGGCGCCGCGTATCGAAAGGTAAAGACATGGCCGAGATCGTTCTCAAACATGTTCAGAAGGTGTATCCCAACAACGAGTCAAAAAAGAAGGGCTTCTTTGGCAAAAAGAAGAAGACCGAGGAGAAGAAGCACAACCTCAAGGTTACCGAGGACGGTGTGCTCGCTGTAGAGGACTTCAACCTCACCGTTCACGACCAGGAGTTCATCGTCCTCGTTGGCCCTTCTGGCTGCGGTAAGTCCACGACGATGCGCATGGTCGCCGGCCTGGAGGACATCACCTCCGGCGATGTGTTCATCGATGGCAAGCGCGTCAACGACGTGGCGCCCAAGGACCGCGACATCGCCATGGTGTTCCAGAGTTATGCTCTGTACCCCAATATGACGGTGTACGAGAACATGGCGTTTACGCTTGAGCTCAAGAAGGTCCCCAAGGACGAGATCGACCGCAAGGTTCGCTCCGCTGCCGAGATCCTGGGTATTACCGAGTACCTCGACCGTAAGCCCAAGGCGCTCTCTGGCGGCCAGCGCCAGCGCGTCGCCATCGGCCGCGCCATCGTGCGTGACCCCAAGGTCTTCCTGATGGACGAGCCGCTGTCCAACCTGGACGCCAAGCTGCGTAACCAGATGCGTGCCGAGCTCATCAAGCTGCGCCACGAGATCAAGGGCACGTTCATTTATGTTACTCACGACCAGACCGAGGCTATGACCCTCGGCGACCGCATCGTGGTCATGAGGGACGGCGTCGTCCAGCAGATCGCCACCCCGCAGGAGGTCTTCAACCATCCCGCGAACATCTTCGTCGCCGGCTTCATCGGCGTGCCGCAGATGAACTTCTTCGATGCCCAGCTGGTGCGCTCGGGCAACGGCTTTACCGTCAAGACCGAGGATATGAACGTGGCGCTCGCCCCCGAGACCTGCGCTCAGCTTGCCCTCAACTGGGACGGCGGCGACGTGAAGGAGATTACGGCCGGAGGAGGGTGCGCTCCAGGGCACCGTCGAGGTGACCGAGCTCATGGGCTCGACCGAGCATGTCCACGTGACTGCTCCCGACGGCCAGTTTGTCCTGATCATTCCCGTCGTCGACCTCGAGGCCAAGGGCGCGCTCAAGGCGGGCGACCCCATCTGGTTCAAGTTTGAGAAGAACGCGACCCACCTCTTCGATAAGGTCTCTGGCAAGAACCTTATCTAGGCCCGGTGCAACCAGGCCCTTCCTTTGGGCGACTGCGGTATTGCCATCCTTTTGCCGCGGTCACATATAAGGCTCCCCTCCCGTCCACTGGGCGAGAGGGGAGCCTTTCTTTGTGTTGGGACTGTCTGACCGGTCGTTTGTCTCGATCTGTAACGGATAGGGCCGATTTCGGACGTTAGATGTTACAGATCGAGACGGTTCCGCTGAGCTAACCATTTCATCTAAATCTGTAACACCAAAGGCGAATTTCACCTGCTAGATGTTACAGATTGAGATAAACCCAAGGGGAGGGGCCGGTATGTCTCAATCTGTAACGGCTGGGACCGTTTTGGTTGAGTAGTTGTTATGGATCGAGATTGTTTGGCCGAGTCGGATCACAGGGTAACGTGCGGGCACAAAAAACGGAGCCGCGTTGCCGTGGCTCCGTTTTCAAGAGGATGGGCGATGAAACCGAATTAGCTCAGGTGCCAGATCTCGTCGTTGTACTGGGAGATCGTACGGTCGGACGAGAAGGTGCCGGCGTTGGCGATATTGATGAGCGCCTTGCGCATCCAGGCGTCCTGGTCCTCGTAGTCGGCCAGCACGCGCTCCTTGGTCTGGATGTACTCCTCAATGTCGAGCAGGGCCATAAACCAGTCCTTGCCCTTAATGTCGTCGTGCAGGCGCTGCAGGCGCTCGGCGTTGCCGGTTGCCATAAAGGCTGGGTTGGTGATGAAGTCCACCAGCAGTTTAATTCCGGGCTTGCGGTAGAGCGCACCGGCGTTGTAGGTGCCGTCGGCGTAGAGCTGCTCGACCTGTTTGGACGAGGCACCAAAGGTATAGATGTTCTCGTCGCGCACGAGCTCGGCAATCTCCACGTTGGCACCGTCGAGCGTGCACAGGGTTAGGGCGCCGTTGAGCATGAACTTCATGTTGGAGGTGCCGCTCGCCTCCTTGGAGGCCAGGCTGATCTGCTCGGAGATGTCAGCGGCGGGGATCACGCGCTCGGCGGCGGTGACGTTGTAGTTCTCGATCATGACAACCTGCAGGTAGGGAGCCACGTCGGGGTCGTTTGCAATCCACTGCGACAGCGTCAGGATCAGATGGATGATGTCCTGCGCGATAGTGTAGGCAGGCGCCGCCTTGCCGCCAAAGATGATGGTGACAGGGTGCTTAGGCCTGTTGCCGTTCTTGATATCGAAGTACTTCCAGATGATGTAGAGCGCGAGCATCTGCTGACGCTTGTACTCGTGGATGCGCTTGACCTGGACGTCGATGATGGCGTTGGAGGGAATGGTCACGCCCTGCTCGAGCGCCATGAACTGGCGCATGATGGCCTTGGCCTCGACCTTGGTGGCGGCCAGGCGCTCAAGAACGTC
>OIAH01000660.1_pt1 | contig 13090 bp, 9 predicted proteins | sample 1580711 | NCBI WGS metagenome assembly OIAH01 (sample SAMEA3882556, study PRJEB24775) | human gut metagenome | biome: human-associated habitat; feature: intestine environment; material: feces | place: Netherlands | collected 2009/2010
CGGGGTTGTGATTTGCTTTCATTTTAGTATCTTTGAACCATTGGAAACAGCAATCTGAGAAGAAAAATGTCGACTTTGTCGTTGTGATTTGCTTTCATTTTAGTATCTTTGAACCATTGGAAACAGCCAAGTTGAGCACGAGCCAAGCCAGTTGACTGTTGTGATTTGCTTTCATTTTAGTATCTTTGAACCATTGGAAACAGCAAAACAAAGAATTATGAAACATCGTCAATTGTTGTGATTTGCTTTCATTTTAGTATCTTTGAACCATTGGAAACAGCTGATTACAAGTAACAATCTAATATTCAAACGATTACACATAGTATTAGAATATAAAAAAAGAATGCTGCTTCTAAAAAAATCCCGCCATTGCGCGGGATTTTTTTAGAATAATTCTAATTGTTGTCCAGGCGTATTCACATCCACAGTCTTTTTCCCATAAAAAAGTGCTATATTTCCAAATTGCTTGTCCGTAATGCACATAATTCCGACACTTCCATAGTCCGGTAAGAAAGATTTAACTCTTTTTATATGTACCTCCGCATTCTCACAACTCGCACAATGACGAACATATATAGAGAACTGGAACATCGTAAATCCATCCTTTTGCAGATTTTTTCTAAATTCCGCATACGCCTTTTTATCCTTCTTGGTTTCGGTAGGCAAATCAAACAACACTAATACCCACATAATGCGATATTCACTAAACCGGTCCATCACATCTCTGGATAGGATATTTTACGCAACTCACCACTGAAACATTTATACAGAGAAGCCGTAGTCTGCCCAACAGCTACCATCAACGGACTACGTTTTCCCGAAATAACAGTCTCTAATGTAGGAATTGTCAGTAACCTCGCTTTCAATTCTCTCGTCAATTCAACACAATTCGGTTCTGCTTCCTTGAATATATCATATACCAACCTATCCACATAAGGGCGATAAGGTTCCATTATATCATCTGCCAGACAATAAGCATTATAACGATTATGATGATGTATTCCCAAAGTAGGTAGAAGCCCACTTGTCACCAAAGCACGAGCAACAACTGCCCTCAAAATAGCATACCCATAATTTAACAAATTATTAGGAGGAATACCTTCTCTATCCCTTGTAAAGCCTTCTATTTTAAACAAATTCTTCCAATAATAAGCAGCTGCACGAGCCTCCAAATTATCAGAATCTCCACTCTTTACATCTGCAGCCCACACCTTCATACACTTTATTTCTTCTCCAGCACATTCATGCAATACTACCGTCTGATTCTCTATTTTGGCTTTTATTGTTTGCTGCCAAAGTTGTTTCATCAATGGTAGAGACGCACCAAGTTGATGACGAAACCTTTCATTTTGTGTAGTATTCCCATACAAAGGAAGCATTAAACCAACCGGCATACTTTTAGAATCGCAGGTTATGACTGCACAATTATTCTCAAGCAATGCTTCCAATACTCCCGAAGTAATGGTTATCTGCTTATTGTCCAACACCACTACTCCAATATCTTCTATTGGCTTAGTCACTTCGGACATTCTTTTGAACCCTTCGGGTAAAGCACTGTTCTTCACCACCTCCGGCAATTTAATCACCAACTGGGCATTTTTTAAAGACAAATAGACCGGATTCCCAAAATAAAGTGTTTTCTTAATCATAGCATATAGACTTTACAAGTTATTCATTCATCATTTTCAAGAAAAGGAAGCTCTAAAGTATCATTCTGTTTATCAGAATCCAACAGAAAATTTTCAGGAGAAACAACACTTCTACCCAACTCTTTTTCAGCTTGTTCACGTGCTACTCCGGCTACATTTCCTCCACGTTGTGCTACTTGCTTACTTTTAGTAAATGTATCTGGTTTTTCTTTCTGAGAAATTTCCGTTGTGACACGTTCTCCAAGCATTGTAAATATCAACTCCAAATCAGACATGTGGTCACGAAGATTCTGATTTTTCTTCGTCAGCCCCTTATATATTTTATAATCCGAAGGAGTCAATCCAAACGTTGCTCTAGATATTTCTGCCGTAAGAATGGCATAATCACTTTTTTCCGTGATTCCCCTTTCTTTCCATTCATCCGTCAAATTCTGACGAATGGCGATTCCTCTCAAACGTTTGTCAATCCAATCTTTTGGATAACCTTTTTGCTCATATAGTTCTTTCATGCGCTCTTGAGCCAATTCCGGATTTTCTATTTCCTGTACACGCTCATAACCTACTTGTGCTAACCAAAGCTTGAAAGGTTCAGCTTTAGGAGAAGGAATAGATTGAATGATACGGAATAAAGCCTGCACATTTGCCGCCAACGTTTTTCGTTTTTTTCCTGTATCTGTCACCATTTCTACCTGGGGACAAGTTGTCCCCAGGTAAGTAGCCAGTTCTTCATCCCGTTTTCGCATCTTCTTCAGATAATCCGTAGGATTCACACTATCAGTCAATACACCAACTACATCTACAACAGAGAAATACCATTGCTGTTCTTCCTCGTTCCATACGGAACGGATCTTTTTCTCTTGAAACAACTTTATATTATTCATTTACTCTATACTTAACTTCTATAATACGGCCTAACCTATCAACTTTTACTGGAATACAAATATTCTTTATCATTTCACCATCCCATGATTTTTCTGCTTTATTATTAGAACCTAATTCTTTAGTGGAAATAATAGCATTTGATATACTTTGAGGTATAAAAAAGCATTGATTACCAGAAGATGAAACCATCTTATAAATCCTCCCCCTATCTATCGGTTCATTTATCCTACCAAAATCCCGCTCTTCTTCGGTTGGCAGATATACCAAATCATTAGGAGACAGCCAAAACAATAATTTATCTCCCTTTTCATTTCTGTCCGGTACAGGAACAAGCCCTTGTTTCTCACGCTCTATAACCCAATTTAAAGGAATAGTCTCATACGTTCTGTTTCCATCTTCTGTTATGTAAATAGCAAAGAACAAGTTAGTACCTTTAGCAGCTTCCACCCATTTGGCACCTTTATTGCCAAGTACACCGACTTTAAATTTATTTCCACGCGGTTCATACACCCTCACCTTATATATAGGCTGATGTCCTTTACCATCATTCAGTTGTAAAAGATTACGGTTCATTTCTTCTATACCTTCTGCAGAAAAAGCCAACTCCGCCTTTCCTTCTTTTGATTTCAGATGATTCAGGAGTATTTTCTGTATGCCAGTATCCGTCACCGATGCTATCTTCTTCTCATTGAAAGTTGAGTCCAATGATTTACGTACTGCAACTAAAGGTTCAGTAGTATTTTCCGTAAAATAATAAACAGCGACTTTGGCTATATCCAGCTCTTTCCACAAGAAAGCATTCTCTTTGAAATATTTTTCAATTTTCTTCTTATCATACTTATATGATAACAATTCAAGAACCTTATTTTTTACTCTTTTGTTAACAATCATAGAAGGAGTATCCAAAGCGACAGATAGGCGTACCACCTTTACCTTTCTTAAATTTACCGCTCCAAAAACCGTATCTTTGTGCATCGGTTTACGGATAGCCCAACTATCACCGATTTTCTGTTTCTCATAAACACGAGTCCCATTTGCATCAAAATGTTGATAGATATTGGTTGTTTTATTTATTATACGCAAATTCTGTTTCAAGCTAACTATTATCCCACTCAACGCTTCCCTTGCATCTTGCGTAAAAGTAGTCCATGGTTTCTTTATAATCCATCTATAATTACCATTACCATCCCCCCTACTCTTATCACACAACAGTCTCTGCAAATCATAACGGGAAATTTTCGCATTCCGGCTTGCAGACTCATTATTCAGATAGTTTACATGATTCCGTGTAGCACAAGCTATTACTATTGCATCCATAGCATGATGCCGATGGTCTATACGCTTCTTACTGAATCCTTTCTGATATTCAAGGGGCACTGCTGTTTGAAAAACTTTTTTTCCGTCTTTATTCTCCCAATGTCCAAAACACTGGGTTTCGGTCAAAGCATTTAAACGTTCAAAACGAGGACTTACAATACTATTCCAGACGTCATTCATGCCCCAATCCTTTTTCAGCCTGTCCGTCACGCTTCCTGTACAAACTAATATGTTTTTTGAAACAGCCTCCGGTTCATATTCACCGCTATCATTCTTTTCACGAACGATATTCGACAAAAGTCCTTTGACAACCTTACTGATATACCGGCTATCGTTTAATTGGCGTTCAATAAATTGCTCGGGAATATCATCCATCAACAATTTCTTCATTTTTATGCCCGATTTTGCATATTGTTCTTTTACAAAACGTTCGTAACTATCCACAGAAAAGATTTCTACTGTCTTTCCAAAACCCACTTCCACTTTCTGTCCATGATGATTCTTGATAAACTCATATCCCAGTTGATTATCTTTCAACTTGTTCACAGCAGATTCACATATCACTTTGTTAGAGAATGAATCATCAAAATAGCGGGATTGAGGTATAACATGTTCTATCTCATACGCAGCAGTAAATAATTTAGCCAAAGGTATCAGCTCACCGGTATAAGGTGAACGATATTTCTGTTCCAGCCATAATTTATAACGCAAGAATTCTGATTTCGTCGGTAATTTACTGGTATTGAATTTTTTCAATATCACATCTATATCTTCCGGAATCTGTTCTTCCCCCTTTAAAACTGCATCCTCATAAATCCGCAATATTTCTTGTTGACTTGGTGAATAGGGACGGACATTCTCTACCCCATATTCCGGATTCACAAATTCAGCAAGCAATGCCTTTATACGTAAATTGGCATTTTCATTCTCCAGAATCTGAGTAGTCATTCTTTTTCGCTTGTCCGCAGGATTTTTCATCTCGCGCCCTAACTCAATACGGATTTCATCAATTTTCCCAACCTGTTTCCAAATATCCCTGACAACTCTCAATGTCTCGGTTATCACTTGTTCTACGATAGGATTTCGTAGTGAATGTTGCTTAAAAGCAGCCAGATAAGCATCAATATCAGCAGGGGTTTCCCATTTGGTTATTTCTTTATCTTCGGAATGACGATTATACACTACATAACAAGCCAACCACAACGGAAGCCTCTTAAAACAAGATATATCCGACAAGTTCATCGCCTTTTCTCTAACCTTGGCACCTATACTCTCATCACACTCACCTGCTATTATCCTTTCTATTCTTTCCTTGGTTGTACCATCAATCAACGACATATCCCAATACTTTCCGCACCTCATCAAAGGCAACAACTTCTTTATCGCCTTGGCATAATAAGCGCCATATTCAGACTTGAAAGGAGGAAACTTCTTGAACACTTCCACAAAGGATTCATTCAATCCGTTCTTAACCGCAAAAGTCGCCAATGCTTTCTCTATTTCCTGCTTGTCACTTACAGAATATAAGATATGCCACAAGGCTGTTTCTTTTTCATCAGATAAAAAGTCAATACCAATACCGGCCTTTTCCAAACGGGAAAGAATCGCATGTCTCGTCTCATTACATGGGTAGAACTTATCCTCGACATAATTCCAACGATAATTATTTATTTCCTTTTTCAGTCCAAACGCAGGATATCTCAGAAAAGCTTTCTGATCTATTTCCTTTCGAGAGTTCAGCCAATCAAATAGAGCCACATAATCATCTTCTGTTTTCAAAAACTCCGTTGTCACATCCACATCCAAATGTAAAGTTCCATTTACTTCCCTTTCCTTTTGATATACCCGAATATTGGAAAGGAAATACCATAAACGGAATTCCTGAAAAAGAGGATGTGACTTGGCTATACACTTTAACGGAGCTGTTTTGATTTCACCTGTTTTGCGGTTTACATATTCATTTTCCTCATAAGGGCAATTAGCTATCAATGACTTTTTGGTTTTCAACGGCCTTTGATAAAACAAGACATCATCTATTAACAAATAGATAAAGTCCCGGTTAGCTATATTTCTCCGTTGCACTTCATTACCCGGATACAACGCTTCAATACACCTCATGTATAAATCTCTATCCTGCAATTCTGCATGAAAAGCACATTGCTTCTGCAAAATAAAGTTCAGTTCCTCCTTGTAAAACTTTCGTTCTACTGTTTTCACCAATTTTCCTATTATCTTTTGTTGTGGCTCCTGCAACAAAGCATCATATATATAACTCCCAATCGTTTTATGAGTACCGGTAATGTCCGCTTCGGTCCTTTTCTTTATTAACATCCAATCATCCTCTTTAGGCGCTCTGAAAGAACGCTTCACCTCACCATACTTATCAAGCTTTGGAGTACCGTCCGGATTTAAGTCAGTAGTGACAATAAACTCTTTTACCCGTCCTTCCCAGTCCAATGGGACATTACTGCTTCTACGATATACCCATCCATTCTCCAGATGTACATTATACCATATATCCCGGCCTTTCTTTTCATCAGTCGCTTCCACCGACAAGACTTTCAATGCATAAAATTCAACAGATTTTCCTGCATTGTCTTCCTCCTCTTCTCCTCTAAGCTGATAATAACCACGTTTCTGATTAAAGTTCAAAAGAATCCATGCCAGTTCTTCTTTACTTATCATTTCTGTCAAAGCTTTCTTACGGAGATAATAAACTGTCCAGTCATAAGGGATTTTTTTACCATCAAAAACCAATGAAGGTTGGTGTTTTGCAAAATCCGCCAACATTTCATTAAACGCTGTCTGAAATAAAAAAGAGTATTTTCCCCATCTATCCTTTACCCATGGCAATTTCGGTTCGCTGCCTGACAAGAATTTACCCGTATGCTTTTCAAAATCTATTCCTTTTAAATAGTGTTCCGGCAGGAAGCCAAGAATCTTCAAAACTTTATGCAACCGTTCACGGCGTAGTAATTGTCGCTCTCTCAATCGACGCACCCCTCTAAAACGGGTTCTTTCAGCTGTCTGTGATATAGAATTCCCTTTGTCAAAGTCTCCCAAGATAGCAGCATCCATCGGAATTATTCTACTGCCAGCCATTTCTATCCAAATTCTCTCGGTCTGTTCTTTAATTACAGAGTTTATTACAGCCCATCCTATACTATTGGTTCCCAAATCCAATCCAAGTATCGTTCTCATAGTATTATATTTTGAATATTTTCTTCAAAGGTATTTTTTTTTTCAATATAAGCATTGTATTTCCATATTTATTTTATACATTTGTCATACTAAAATGAAGCAAGTCACAATAAGGATTATTCCGTTGTGAAAACATTAGGTTCCCTCGTCCTTAACGGGGGATTTTTTATTTCCAAAAACTAATTATCATTCCCAATATCCCTCTTTTGCCGAAAACTAAAACTTTCCTCCCCAAACACTACTCTTCGTATCACAATATTTTATACCTTTGTTCACTAAGAAATAATCGTCCCATACCCATTTCTGTTTCGTCCGACAGCTGTCGGACGATAATTAAACAACTGTTGGACGATAATGCAACAGTTGTCGGACGATTAGTTTTTAGGAAGAAGAAAATTAATCCGCTTAGCGACAAAAATAATTCCCCGAAGCGACGAGAACTGTTTATCGCTATAAACAAAAATAAATATCTTATGAGCGCGTATTACGACCTTTACGAAACGCCTTCGCCCGACGGGAAAGAAGACAAGAAATCACTCCATGCACGTATCTGCCCGAAAAGGACTTATACCCAAAAGGAGTTTGTGGAACATATCGCAACTTTCCAACATCTGCCCAAGAATGTGATAGGAGCAGCATTGGATGCCTGCATTGACGAGTTGTGCGACCTCCTTGCCAACGGAAACATCGTGGAACTGGGAGAACTCGGCTTCTTCAGCACTTCACTGAAATGCTTGCGCGAGACCGACGATGAGAAAAAGAAAATCCGTTCCGAATCCGTCCAATTCCAAAACGTGCACCTGCGCATCAGCAGCACGTTCCGCAACAACATCAAGAAGAAAATGACGTTGGAACGTGTACACTCCACTACCAAGAAATCGAAAAAAGTAGTAGAGACCACCGAAGCAACAAGAAAAGCCGAACTGGAACTGTTCCTCAAGCAGAATGTATGCATCAACAAGAACGAATACATCCAATTGAGCGGACTAACCAGACATGCCGCCATAGACGAGCTGAACAAATTCATCCGGCAAGGGTTCCTGCGCCGCCGCGGAATGGGAAGGTCAACGGTCTATGTGCGGCAAGAAAAAGACACAGCAAACGAAATTTAGGGGGGGGCGAACACAGAGACACAAAGACATAGAAATTAATGCTTTATCTCTTTGAAAAGAATCTCTGTGCCTTTGTATTTTCTTGTTCATCCCCCCAAATAATAAAACAACAAACAATGGAAAAATCAACAGAACCCCAACCCTGCACGCAGTGGTTCGTCTTCTTCAAAGACCAACTGCTGCTGAAAAAAGGATATACAGACAAAGGAGAAATAAAATACAGCGTACCCGTCAGTATAGAGCCTCCTCTGACACCGGAAGCCGGAAGTAATATACACGAAGTGTTCCCCCCCAACGGCAAGCAAGTACGTGCATTCGCCTTGGAACAGCCCGTGGCCGAAACCGACGAATGGGTCATGATAGGCCTGCGCGCATCGTACGACTACATCTCGCCGGACGAGTACCGTTCTGCAGGAAAGGCCTTCCAGATACTCTATTGGGACGAGCACAGCCACTTCTGCCCCGTGTGTGGTACCGCCATGGAGCACCAGACCCCCATCATGAAGAAGTGTCCCAACTGCGGCAATGAGATGTACCCTCCCGTTTCCACCGCCATCATCGTACTGATACGCAAAGGAGACGAAATCCTGCTGGTGCATGCCCGGAACTTCCGAGGAACCTTCTACGGACTGGTGGCAGGCTTCCTCGAAGCCGGCGAGACACTGGAAGAATGTGTGGAACGGGAAGTTTTTGAGGAAACGGGGCTGAAGGTAAAGAACATCACCTACTTCAGCAACCAGCCCTGGCCCTACCCCAGCGGATTGATGGTGGGTTTCATTGCCGACTACGAAAGCGGGGAGATAAAACTGCAGGAAGATGAGCTGACCGCTGCCGCCTTCTATTCCAAAGACAACCTGCCCGAAATTCCACGAAAACTGAGTATCGCAAGAAGGCTGATAGACTGGTGGATGGAGAACAATTAAAAATTAAAGAATTAAAAAGAGGGGGGGAAGAAATTTTAAAAAGCAGATTGCGGAAAACACACACTCACAAACGAACAACTACGAATGAAACGACTCTCATTCACATCAACCAATCGGTGTGTAACCGCAATCTGCATATACTAAACTTCCCTGCAAACGTTTTGTTCATCAACCATCGGGTTTAAGTCTTTATTTAAGTTTTCTTTCAACACAGAAGCAAAAGGAAGAGGCGCAGCCCTCACGGGTTACGCCTCTCCGAACACTATATACACATTTTTTCCTCTTTCCTATCAAATGCCGAGTGACTTGCGCACTGCCTCCACTTTCTTCTCAGCTTCGGCATCGGCGCTGGTATAGCATTTCGGACAACCCATCTCGCCCTTCACCTCGATATAGAACTTAATCTTCGGTTCCGTACCGGAAGGACGGACAGAAATCTTCGTGCCGTCTACAGTGAAATATTGAAGTACATTGGAAGTCTCGGGCATATCCAGCTTGCTTACGTTGCCCTGGGCATCAGTAAGTTCCAGCGTCTTGTAATCCTTAATCAGGCTGACAGCCGAACCGCCGATTTCCTTCGGAGGATTGGCACGGAAGTTATCCATCATCGCCTTGATTTCCTCGGCACCGCTCTTACCCGGTTTCACCACGTTCACGGTAGTTTCCTTTGAGAATCCGTATTCTACATAGATTTCCATCAATACGTCATAAAGCGTCTTGCCCTGGTCTTTGGCCCAAGCACAGATTTCGGCCAGCAAGGAGCAGGCAGAAACAGCATCTTTATCACGGACAAAGTCTTCGGCCAGGAAGCCATAGCTTTCTTCACCACCACCGATATACTGCTGCTTGCCTTCGCTCAGACGGATTTCGCGAGCAATCCACTTGAAGCCGGTGTAGCAGTCGCGCATTTCAATCTTGTTCTTGTCTGCCACAGCCTTGATGAGTTCAGTGGTCACGATGGTCTTCACGATGAAGTCGTTCGGCTGCATCTTGCCCATTGCAATACGGTTCTTGATGATGTAGTACAAGAAAATGAGACAAGTCTGGTTACCATTAATAAGCACCCACTCGCCCTTATCGTCCTTGCAGGCCATACCGACACGGTCGGCATCCGGGTCACTTGCCATCACGATGTCAGCGTCAATCTTCTTGGCCAGCGCAATGGCCATGGAAAGGGCTTCGGCATTTTCGGGATTCGGAGAAACTACTGTCGGGAAATTACCGTCCTTCACCATCTGTTCGGGCACGCAGTTGATATTCTCAAATCCCCACTCCTTCAATGAGTCCGGAATGAGCACGCGGCCTGCGCCATGAAGCGGAGTATACACAATGCTGAGGTCTTTCTGGCGACGGATGACTTCGGGGTCGATGGAGATGGAGTGAACCATGTCCAGATAAACCTTATCCACTTCCTTGCCGATAATCTGAATCAAGTCCTTGTTGCCGTTGAACTTGATGTCGGCCACCGTCACCTTATTCACCTCGTCTATGATGGCTGTATCGTGCGGAGCGAGCACCTGCGCACCGTCATCCCAATAAGCCTTGTAGCCGTTGTATTCTCTGGGGTTGTGGCTGGCTGTAATGTTGATACCGCTCTGGCAGCCGAAGTGGCGAATGGCAAATGAAACTTCGGGCGTAGGACGAAGGTCATCAAAAAGATATACCTTGATGCCGTTTGCAGAGAAGATGTCGGCAGAAATCTTTGCGAACTTGTCGCTATTGTTGCGGCAGTCGTGCCCCACAACAACGGAAATATCCTTCTTTCCGGCAAAACATTTGTTCAGATAGTTGGACAAGCCCTGTGTTGCGGCACCTACGGTGTAGATGTTCATGCGGTTTGTACCGGCACCCATGATGCCACGCAGACCACCCGTTCCAAACTCCAGGTCTTTGTAAAAACTGTCTATCAATTCGGTTTTATCTGGATTTTCCAACATGCGTTTCACTTCTGCCTGAGTTTCGGCATCATATGCCGGGGTAAGCCATTTTTCGGCTTTCTCAGTCACCTGCTTAATCAGTTCCTGATTTTCCATAAGACTGTTATTGTTTTAAGGGTTAATATAAACTTTTTTGTAAGACACAAATGTAGAAGAATAAGTTCAAATATCCTAATTTTATTCAGGCATTTTATATCTGTCTCCCGTCTGCTTAACATACTCTTCAAGGAACTCCTTCGGGTATCCCGGGCGGATTACGCCTGCCGGCTGGCCGATGGAATTACGTTCGAATTGACCGTTTTTCATACGTTTGACAACGCCGTCATTATACTTTACGACAAGAAACTCGCCAAGACGTTTCCAAGTATCGAAAGTGCTTTGGGCAGTCATGTTCGTATAGTTGGTAAGGAATGCCTTTGCTTTGGCAGGGTCTTTTTCCAGCAGTTTGGCAGCAGCAGCCTCAACGCCTTCCTGCGCTTCGTTGAAGGTTGTCTCCAACTCTGTCTGAGTGGCACGCACGTCGCCCATCATCAAGTCATAACGGGGATAAACCATATTGGCCACCCAGTTGAAAATCCAGAAAGCGGAGTTCCAGGAGAAAGTAATGTAATCGGCGCCGTCCACACGGGTGTAGCATACGGGAACCTTGTCCGTACAGCAGTATACGGGCGTAAATACCGTCATGTTGGCATCATCTGTGCCGAACCACAATACTCCACCGATAGGATCGGGCAACTCGGAGCGCATCTGTGCCACGAATACGAAACCGCTCTGCTGGGTGGAGATGGGACGCTCATTGAAGTATTCCTGGTCATCCACCTTGAAAGAGAGTGGAGAAAGGCGGTACGGGGTATGATACGGGCCTGCGCCGAAATCTTTGCTGATGTCGAGAGGAGTACCTTCATAATGGTCGCGCATGGCGTTCTTCACATCCTGCACGGAAACCTTGCGGTTGGGCTTCACAAACAGAGGCATCGGAGTGTCCGTCTCACCCAATATATAAGGCAGGAACTCGTTGCCGCGGTCGGTAAACATATTGAAATAGCTCCATACGCGTGCCTCGCAATAGCAACGGGCACCGAAATCGAGCGGAGCGTAGGCATCGGCAAAGCTGAAATCCTTGTTCACACCGTCAAAATAGCCCTTCTCGCGTGCAAAAGAGATGACGTCGGGGGAGTACATACAGTTCTCCTTGTCGTTCATGTTGAACTGATGAATGCGGCTCTGGTTGGCATGAGCGGAGATACAATCATCGGGCACGCGGACAGCTACCCATACGGCACCGCGCACACCGGGTCCCTTGCCAATCATCTCCATAATCCATATTTCGTTGGGGTCGGCGATGGTGAAGGACTCGCCACTGCTGTAATAGCCATATTCCTGCACCAGTTCCGTCATCACCTTGATGGCCTCGCGGGCGGTGCGTGAGCGTTGCAGACCGAGGTAAATCAAACTGCCGTAGTCGATGATGCCGGTGGTATCCACCAGCTCGGGACGTCCACCGAATGTCGTCTCACCGATAGTGAGCTGGAACTCGTTCATATTGCCGATGACATTGTACGTCTGGCGAGCCTGCTCTATCTGCCCGAGGTATTTGCCGGTGTCCCACTCGTGTATGTCAATCAGCGTGCCTTTCTTGTGCATACCGGCAGGATAATGATATAACTCGCCGAACAAGCCATAGGAATCGGCAGAATAAGAAACGATGGTAGAACCGTCCGCGGAGGCGTTCTTGCCCACGATAAGATTGGTGCAGGCCAGTGCATTCGCCACGGCTGCCACAACAAACAAGACGGAAAGAGTCAGTCTTTTACTTTTCATACTTCTAAATTATAATGTTACTAAATATTTCAGTCTTTACCATACAAATTCAAACTGTCCGGTGGTACGGTTGCCACAGCCATCCGTCACCGTCATCTCCACCACATGCTTGCCGCCTTTCTCCACATGTTTCGGGTCGAGCTCGCACACCAGGTTACCACTGATGGAATTGGGCTTTCCAAACAAGGCATACTTCCCGTCAATCGTACCCCGATAGGTATTGATGCCGGTTTCCTTGTCCTTGGCCT
>OIAH01000673.1_pt1 | contig 12829 bp, 8 predicted proteins | sample 1580711 | NCBI WGS metagenome assembly OIAH01 (sample SAMEA3882556, study PRJEB24775) | human gut metagenome | biome: human-associated habitat; feature: intestine environment; material: feces | place: Netherlands | collected 2009/2010
TAGCCGGCTTCAAATGTTTAACTTTTAGCGCGGTAAATTTTTACCGAAGTATTGATTAGAGCAAATGTAATATAAAAAAGAGTTGGTGGTAATAAGACAAGATAAAGTGCATACCATATCACTAATGCTATAAAGCCTGCGAAAGTACCGGGTGCTCCGGGAAAAAATCCGCTTCCCAACCCTGTAGAAACGATTATATGAAACCAAGGTGCTTTACCTAAGGGATGATTATTGTTATTACTCATGCTATCTTTCTTACCATTCTATGTTATTTTGAAAAGTATGGGTATGCCCTTAATAAGAATCAGGCATACCTATACATTGTTTTACTTTCTTGTTATCAAATGCCATACCTCATGTACCCAAAGTACAAGTGAAGAACCAAGGATAATAATTATCCAATCCTGCAGACTCAATCCACAGACATTGAAGAAATCTTGTAGAGGCCAATACTGAGTCCAAGACAGAGGCGTATTAAATAGTTTATGTAGAATTTCAAACAGATTTTCCACCATAAGTATTTGACCCAAGAATACAACGACAACTATCGTAAGCAGACCTTGACATCCTTTGAAATGTAATGCACTGCGACCCGTTTCAAATGCACGAGCATCGAAGAGGTAGAAGAAGTGAGTCATAACAAACGTGGTGAATATCATAGTCAATTCGTATGTACTCAATCCGTCACGCTCACCGATATGAAAGTTCAGCAAATCTACCATACTTGTATATTCACCATGCTCGAAGATATAAAGCATAGCTACAAGCAAGAAGAAGAACAAGAATCCTACACCAAGAATGTTGATACGCATAGAATGACTGAGGATAGAGGCTTTTCTGTTGCGAGGCTTATCTTGCATAACTTTCTGCGATGGCGGAAGTGAAGCCAAAGCGATAGCTGCAAAAGTATCCATAATAAGGTTGATCCACAACATCTGGGTAACAGTAAGCGGAGACTCCGTGCCCATAAACGCGCCGACAAGTACGAGGAAACAAGCTGTCACGTTCACTGTAAGCTGGAACAACAGGAATCGCTGGATATTTTTGTAAAGAGAACGTCCCCACATTACAGCGTTGGCAATCGTAGAGAACGAGTTGTCTTGGATGGTCATGTCCGAAGCCTCTTTAGCCACAGCAGTACCGTCACCCATTGACAGACCGACGTCTGCGACGTTCAACGCTGGAGCGTCATTGGTACCGTCACCTGTAGCGGCAACAACGTGTCCCTTTTGTTTCAACAGTCTTACCAACCTTTCCTTGTCATTAGGACGGGCACGGGACAGAATCTTAATGTCTTCTACACGTGTAAGCAAATTCTCATCGCTCATGGCTGCAAATTCCACACCTGTCATGATGTTTCTGTCGCCATCTGTGTTATTCCACAGACCAATTTGTCTTCCGATTTCCTTTGCCGTACCAGTTGTGTCACCTGTTACAATCTTCACTTGTATTCCGGCATTGACACAATCTTTGATTGCAGCAGGCACTTCCTTGCGAACAGGGTCAGAAATAGCAAAGATACCAACGAAGGTAAGACTCTTTGTGTTGAGTTTGCCATCCTTGAAAATCTCTTCATTATTGTCAGCTTCCACATATGCCAGACCAAGAGTACGCATTGCCTTGTTCTGATAACTCTGCAACTCTTCGTTGTACTTCTGCTTTTGGGATTCACCAACAGTTGACATTGAGAGCAGAATTTCAGGAGCACCTTTCACATAAACCACTTTTTTATTCAAGGCTGCAGAATCAACAATCGTTGCCATATACTTGTTTTCAGTAGAGAAAGGAAGACGGTCAACAATCATAGACTTCTCACGTATGGACATATAATCCTGTCCTTTGCCGTTGAGCCACAACAAAAGTGCACATTCTGTAGGATTACCTACGGTCTTGACGTTGTTCTTATTTGTAAAGTCAAGGTTGGCAGTTGTGTTGAGTGCAATCATTTCTGCAAGCAGTTCATTGGAAACCTCGTTGAGGTCACTTTCTGCCACCTGCATTTTGTTCTGTGTTAATGTACCGGTCTTGTCGGTACATATCACAGATGTTGCTCCCATAGTCTCGCAAGAGTGCATGGTACGGGGGAGTGTGTTCTCCTTCATCAACTTGCGCATACTGAATGCTAGACTAAGAGTGACGGACATAGGTAATCCTTCTGGAACAGCCACAACAATGAGGGTAACGGCAATCATTACGGTGTTAAGTACATACGTGACAAATCCTATCCATCCATTGCCGGAAGAGAAGTCGGCATCACCCATATAGAAATAGATGAAGATACGTCCAACGACGATAAGGGCGGCAAACACATAACTTGCTTTTGTTATCAAATCCGCCAGTCCATCAAGTTCCTCGCTCAATGGAGTTGAACCTCCTTCTTCCACTTGTGCAGCCTCAAAGACCTTTCCACTCTCTGTAGCATCACCCACTTTCAACACTTTGGCCGTGCAATAGCCTTCAAGGATTATAGTACCCTTCATAATTTGATTTGAAGGATAAGTTGATTCCTTGTCAAATTCCTCTGGGGTAGTAGTCTTGTAAACTTGAAGTTCACCAGTAAGTGATGACTCGTTGACATTTAGATTTAACGCATCTAACAGTTCACAATCGGCAGGAATTTCCTCACCTGCTTCAAGCAACACAATGTCACCAACCACAATATCTTTACGTGGCACCTGACATACATTACTGTTGCGTATCACCTTTACGAGCGTGTCGTCATTCACTTCATTAAGGCTCTGGAATGTCTTTTCATTCTTTCTCTCCAAAACGAAAGCGATACTCGTTGCTAATATCAGAGCAACAATAATACCTATCGGCTCAAAGAAAGTTTTGAATCCAGCACCGACCCATATAAACTCATAAATGGAGATACCCATTGAAAGGACAAACGCCATTATGAGAATCTTGAAAAGAGGATCACCGAAACCTCCAAAGAAGCCAACAGCCAATATCATCACCGTTGCAAGAGCAATAATAGCAGGCATAGACCATACAATAGCCCCCAGACTACTGCTCAGCATCGCTGCGCCAATTACAGACAGAACCAAAAGAACCAACATCGATTTGGTTATCCAATGCGTACACGCTTCTTTTAGAGTGTCCCATAATGTTTCTTTCTCTGGTGGTGTCAGTATATTGACCCCATACTTCTTGCGGCTTTCGAGCACTTGGGCATCGGTCAAGCCTGTGTAATTTTTGTTTTGTAACATATGATTGATTTTAATTATTTCATAAATTCTGCTTCTGATATGGATACGGTTTCAAAATTATTCTTAAGACAACTATCCTTGATGTTTATTTGAAGAACATAGCTGATAATCGAAGACGAATTTTTTTTACCGAAATCAAACACATCTACACTTTTATCATAGGAAACATTTGACGTAAATTTCCCTTCTACAGTTCCGTTACCGTTATCATGTTCCATCCAGTCTTTGCCATAAGCTAATTTTAGATAATACTGCCCTTGAGGAATCATCTGAATATTTGCAGTTGTATTTTCAGGTACGAACACATATCGAATACATTGCTCGTTTGCCTTATTGACTATTTTTATTGCAACATCAAAACCGGAACCTATTTCAATGTCAAAATAGTTATCTTGTTGTCCAAATTTGCTTTTAACCCCATATTCCTTAGATAATTCTCCAAATGGAATAGACTTGGGTATGTACCATCCATCGTTAATAAGATTCTCTTGAACCTCAGAAATCTTCGATGTATTTTGTTGATTCGTTGATATTCTATTGTGATTGCAACCTGTCGCTATGGTTCCCAATACGATTGATACTAATATGGCAAATCGACTAATTCGTTTCATGAGAATAGGGACATTATATAGTTGATTATAGACATCACAATTATTGTTATGCCAATAATTTGACATAACATTGCAACAGCTTTTTTATAAGCTTTCTTTTTAATTGCATCATTGGTTAGTATTGGAACTACAAACCATATGATAAGACCGATTATAATTTTGACAATATCCATTGTTTTTTTATTACATAGGTGAGGAAGCTTAGTATAAAACTATACCTCCTCACCTAATAAACGTTTGCCGATTTTTTAGAATAGTCCTTCTCGCTTCAACTCATTTACTCGGTTCTGAATAGTTTGATATTTATCACCAAGTTTATTTTTGCGTTCTTGACCAATACCATAATCGCCACGAATAACCTTCATAGCTTCTGCTTCAACATCGTTGGAAACATTAGTCGTCCTAACAGAAGTTTTCGCATTATCTATTGTTGTAGTTTCTGTCGGTTTGACAGACTCTACCATAGCAGTAGATTCATCAACATTGTTGTTGCTGTTTTCTACTACCTCGGATTCAGTTTCTCCGACACCTTCTTTGACCGCTTCTTTAGAATTAGTGGTATCAGACGGAACAGAAATGTTTTCCACTTCTGTCTTGTCTTCTACAACTACAGGTTTTTGACCATCATTATCAGGTTTAGAGAATATAAAGTATCCAAGAAAGCACAACACTATGACTCCTATAATAAGCCAAATCATCTTTCTTGATTTAGGAGCATCCGAAGTAGGTCGCGTTGTTGAATTCTCTATTGAACTCTTATCTGCCAATTTAGAGTCATCTACTTTTCTGCGAAGCTGTACTTTATGTTTTAGTCTTACGTCAGAATTACCCATTAGTCTTCACAAATGAGAGCAAAACCGGGAATTTCATCGAAGGCCTTGCTTAAGCTCATAACTCGGCTTTCGTTTTTCAGAGCAAATTCTCCGCCTTTATTCTTGATTGAACAAACGCAATACACATGACCCTCATCGGCAGAATCTGCCAATACTTCAAGATAGTCACCGCTATCGCTCTTTACTTCGATACGTCCACCTTCATCGGCATAGGTTACGTCTTCGCCTTCGATTGCAGCTCCGTAGTTCACGATACATACAAAAGCCTCATCGATTTCATCTAATTTGGCGATGTTGATCTGCTCGCTTTCTTCACCACCGGGTGCGGGTTCTTTATTATCACCGAGATGAAGCATGTAGGGGAACTTTTCGAGCGAACCTAAATCGCTCTTTTTCTGGCGGTACTCGTTAGAGAAAACTCCACCGACTTCTCCATCTTTCTTGCGAAAGAAAAGACAGAGGTCAAGGTCTGTGTCAGAGGTCCAATAAAGATTGACCTTGAGCTTGCCACCAAATGTAAAGGCGGCCTCCTCCTGCTTGCGACGGAGGGTAATTTTTCGTTTAAGTTTTACTTCTTCTGCCATAATTTTTTAATGTTAGAAATTAAAGTCATTATTCGTAATTTGAGGTTCTATTGAACTTTTCTCTGGATTTGAAGTTGATGAACTGTCAAAAAAGTCATCCTTCTTAGGATATTTTTTTGTAGGTTCTCTCTTCGTTATATTCTTTTTTTGAGGATGGATTTCTTTTGTTCCTATCTCAAAAAAGTCATTTTCCTCTTTCGTTCCGCTAATGTTAGATGCACCAAATCCGATTGGCTTACGAGGAGGATTTGAATTTCTCTGCGAAATTATCTCCGAATCAAATGAAAAAAGTTTCTTCCGTAAGTCTTTTACTACGGAATGCTCAGAAGGGTAGTTTTGCGCAAATCGGTCAAGTTCCTTTTTCGCTTCATTTATGTGCCCATCAATGATTAAGCCTTTAATTGTAGCCAACGCTTTCTCTTTAGCTTCCTTAACCTTTGTTTCTTCAAGACGTTTTTTCGCTTTCGTAAGAAATAGAGTAACATCTTGGTCAGATTCCTCTTTAAGATAAGTCTCGCAAAGCAATTTTAATCGAATCCAATCCTCATTGAAATGCGCCTTGTTGATGTTTTTCTTTAATTCATCAAGTTTGCGCTTGTTTTCTTCAATTTCTTTTCGTTGAGAATTTAGACGCTCCTTTTGACTTGTCCATTTGCGAATATTTGCAGAATCTTCTTCTATAAGCGACTCACAAATACTAATTGCAGAAACATAGTCTTTTGCTTGTTCTGCCTCATTGAGTTTCGTAACGAGAGTATTTATGATTTCTTCATGTTGAGCATGAACTTCTGAAATTTTTCTTTCTATTTCCTTCGCATCATGATTAAAAGAATCAAGAGCAAGTATCTTGTTCACTTCCTTGAGCGCCTCAGCATATAATTTCTGTGCAAAAAACACATCGGCACGATTTAAGAATGTTTGAACTTTTTCTTTAATCTCCATTCGACGACGTGCTTCATTTTTCAGGCGAGACACTTCATCAGAATCGGGTTTAAGTTCAAGTGCCATGTCACATTGTGAAACAGCATCAGTCCATCGTTCTTCTGAAAAAGCTGTTTTCGCACGTAGAAGAACAGTATTAAATTGCTTATTAACTGTTTTTTGCTCAGCATGGAGTTGACGAGCTAATGCCGCTTTTTCTTTTGCAAATTCATCATCGGGTCTATTTGTCAAAGCTATCTCCGCCCACTCAAGCATTTCCTCATAATTGTGGTCACTTTCATGACGTTCTATATTTTCTACAGCATTTTCATATTCTTGATTCGCCTTTTTCTGACTATCAATAAGTTCTTGCTGACGTCGAGCATTCGCCTCTGCTTTCTGTCTTTTGTCTTCCTCTTCTCTTGCCTGCTTGTTTAAGATTTCTTGAGTTTTTGCATCATTCAAGAAATTTGCAGTAGCTCCCCTAAATTGATCACAATCTATCTGAGAATAGACACTTACCACTTTGGGCAGTTCTTCTTCTCGATAAATCACAATCTTATCATTATCAACAATAAACCGATTGTTGATAGCTCTTGTAAAGGTTTGGTTAGTAAAAGTATTTCCGATAAATACAATTCCTTCTATTTCATGCGGTTGTAGCTGATTCTCTTTTACAAATTCTGCTATTTTTCGAACCACATCTTCAACTATTCCGTTAGTGCGGTTGTCCAACACATTAGGAAAAATCTGTACTATCGCAGGATTATTAGGAGCAACAGCAAAAGTTATGTTATCAAATGCCACTGGCATATATGGCTTGCTTTTTGCTATTTTGTCAAGCCACACAGAAGCAAATCTATCTTGCCTTACGCATTCCAGATCAAATTCCTCACGACTCCTCAGTAACTTAGTGTTTTTGTTGATATTCTCAACAATGGTTTCAACTAAAGCCCTGCGACGTACATCCAAACCAAGACCTATAAGTTTTCCTTCATTTTTACGAAGGAAAATATTGCCTTTATTCTCATACAGTGAGAAATGAAAATTATCGTTGGTAGCGGCTAATACAAGATACGTACCGAGATTTGTAAAGACATTACGTTTTTTACATTCTTCTAATGCAAGATGAGATATACGTGCAACATTCTCAATAACCTTAAAGTTAGATTCTTCGAGTTCTTCGATAAAACGCAAACGAGCCACGTCAGGTATATCAGCTGAGAACGATATATAAGTATCAATAGCCCCCTCTTCATTCACAGCTTGATGAAGATGGTTAAAAATACCAGCAACCTTAAAGATTTCTCGCATATCTTCTCGCCGTCTTTCATATCGAGTGAAATAATGCTCTCCTTCCTCAATAAGATTGAATATGTCACCAAAGTAGTGCGGGAGTTTGTCTCTATAATTATTTTCAAATGACTTGCCGTACTCTACTCTGCTGTTGGCTATGTCCTCATGGAAATATAGCCAAATCCTATCCTCTCCATTCGGAAGAGACAATGGTAACACATTGCCATCGTAATTGATGGCAACTGTGATAAACCATTTGTCAATGTATAAGGACAGTGATTTCATATTTTTCTATTGCTACTGATTGAATACTTTTGAAATGAGGGACTTTAAGAAGCAAGCACCTTCTGCAATAATAATAGGCTGATGATAATGGAATCCTTCACCATTTTTATTGTTCTTAGACGCTTTTTTATATTCTGGGTCGTTTGTGCAAAAAGAGATTATACGAGTAGGAAGCTCACAGATTTCATCTCGCAATGAATCTTCTGCTCTATGGTATAATTTGGTATCCTTGCTTACGAACTTGATGAAAATATCCATGAATTTCTCAAAGTTTTGAACACCAGAAAAATCGAAATAGCTCATATCGTCCGAGAATTGCTCTCCACTGATTTCATCATCGGGAGCGATGGATATAGTGTTGCCATCTTTTATAAATCGTACACCAGTCTCACCACAGATGTCACAATCATTTAGAGCATCAACTATTGCAAGCTCATTGTTTTCACAAAGTCCACGAGCAACCTCTGTCTTATTATCATTCTCGATTTCTTCGTGATACTTGATACTTACGGTTTTATCTGGAATTATCAACTGAAGTCCGGCATTTACACAATTGTTATAGAACTCATTAGTAGTTCGTGAACTTGATGCGTGACGAAGCCAATGGAATAATCTGCCTCCTTTACCAAATGGCATGAGCTCAATACGTTCTATATTTCCTAAACGGTTTAACTTGATTGTCTTTCCGATAAGCATTCCTGAATAGAAAAGCAACAAACCGCATACATAGGCTGGAATTGTAAAGACAAACTTTGCATTTGAACTTAGTGAAGCATAGAACGCATCGTAGTCGTCCTGATTCTTAAGTTGGTCAAAAATGCTATTAAGATAGTATGGAGCCTTATCCGGATGATCTATTATCTCTTTGATATTCTCTACATAGACAGCAGTATCATGTCCCTCATGAAAATCCACAAGAGCTTGTCGGTATTGCTCTGATTTTTTTACAGCATCAAAGAATACACCCGCCGCAAGTCGTACAGAACTTTCACGGAATAATGAGTATCTGTTATTATTCTGTGGGTTCTTTGCTATAAGCAGAATATCACTTGTACTACCACCTACGTCTATTCCAAGGAACATATTGTTGCTATTTAAGCCAAATTCTTGAGACATGGCATAGCTACATACAGCCTCGGCTTCGGTAAACAATTTGTTTGCCAACTCTGGTTTTCGTCCAAAAGGCGTAATTTTACATAAATCCTCAAAAATACCTTCCAATTCATCGCGATCAGAAGTCATCATTGAACCAGGATAACTCCAGAAGATTTCTTCAGGATGAACTCTATTTGTATATAGGAATGCACAAGCTTGAAGCCATATAGATTTCAAAAAGGCACGTTTCTTCTCACGTCCTTTATCATCATCAAGCCATTTCATATTATAATGCAGTATTCCTGCTTGCGTCTTAATTTCCCATTCATTCATCTCCTGAACTCTGACATTCGGACGATTTACTGGGACACCTCCAGCTACCTCTGACGATTGATTAGCTCCGACATAGCGAGAATCATGTTCATGAAGCCATGATTTTAGCTGACCATTTTCAGATGGATAGTTCGTGAAAAATAGTAATTCGTTATTCTCGGCAATTGCTTTTGGATTATTATTTTCCCTGCCAACAAGAACTGCACGGTAGTTCCCGAAAACAATTGGATTTGTTCCTCGATTGGGAGTATTATAATACATACAAGTATTGTTACTTCCAAAGTCGATACCTACTACCGCTTCACTATTAGTGCCAACCGTTGTTAAATCCCTAACAAGATCTTGACGCAACATTAAATATCCTGCACCAATGTTTTTGCCTGCAATTTTAACGATTGCAGACAAGCCACATATTGGTTTATTAGATGATATGATGTTGTATTTAGGAAGATTCTCACTTTGACCAGACGGGTAAGTCGCTAACTGTTTAATGTCAACGCGTCTTTCTTCTTCCGGAGTGGGTTTATACCTTGAAGTAAGGAAATTACCATCAATGGTCTTAACAATCTCACCTCCAATTTTGAAAATTGGGAAAAACTGCTCTGTATCACCATCTGTATATTCAGAGAAGAGATAATACTTATTCCATTTCTCTGAAACGAAATTAGGCCAAGCGATAACTTTTCCTTGGTTTTGAACCCATTGAATTTTGTATTCACGGTCATTTAGTGTTACACTTTCGCCATCAATCTCAACAACAAGAGAAACCGCAAGCATTCCTGCATCCGTAATATGTGCAGTAAGTTTGGTGTTGGCATTACCAGCATATTCAAGAATAGTATCAAGTTTATTTTTGAATATGTCAATTCCTTTCTCAGAAAGAGGCACACTAAAATATGCCGTATCTCCTGTTTCTATGTCTTTTACTTGAAGATAGTAAACAGGTGCATCGGATAGCTTGGGCCGCTGGCTTTGTGGCTCAATCCATCCAACAACATATTCATCAGAGCTGAGAAGTTCTTGTATGTCGCCAATAGTTTGATAGTCGCCATCATTTACATAAGTAAACGTAAAATCAGGCTTCAAATATACGGGAACATCGCTTTTGAACAATTCCATAAATGGCTGTTGTAGCGAACTATATCGAGCAACAGGACCTACAGTTCGCAAGTTATTTCCCCTAATAGCAAGTTCGTTTTCCCATTCTCTTGCCATACCTTTGAAACCAGACAAGTTAATGGATATTTTGCCATTTCGTTGAGAGTTTATCATATTCTCAAACTTAGCAACATTCTGATTGAGGTTCATTATAAAAAGATAAACCTTTTGAAGTTGCTGCGAAGTGAGATATCTGGTAGGGTCTTCAAACTTACCGTTTCTATACCAGTTAATATCAGAAGCTGTGTCTCCTAAATTTGTATAATTTACTCCTGTGAAAACACCTGTAAGAGGAGAAGTTCCTCCAACAAGTTGATTGCGATAATATATTAGGTGAATAAATGGCTGCGCATCCGGATTTTTGGCGAGATCCATTTGATTACACCAAACGTCCTTGTCATCAAATAACATTCGACCGAATGCCGATGCAATGTCATAATCACCCCCCTTGATATTCATGTAAACAGGAGCAGAAAATCTGATTCTATCAGGATACAGGGCTATTGTCGCCAATAGACCACGCCATTCGCCGTGCAATATCTGATAAAAATTCAGTAATCCTCCATTGTCAATATTGGGATTAGGGTTATTAATAGTGTCAAGAGCATACTTAAAAAGTTTCGCTCTCGCCCAAGGGGAAGGAACACCTGAGATTAGGGCACTCAGTGTCTGAGCATTCACATTTCCAAGTATATCTCCAGTTTGTATGCCTTGGATATAGGAATTTGCCATATTGAGCTCATTCCAGTCACCTTGTATTCCGGTGGTTAGAGTTGTATAACTCTGTATGAGAAGTGCTTTAGACATAACCTATATCAATTAAAATTATAAAGTTTTATTAATGTATCATAGATGAGTTTGTACAATTGTTCTCCTCTATTGGTGATACCTTTGTTACTCTCTCCGTGTAGTTCTTGAATGAACATCTTTTTGAAACTATTGAACTTGCTGCCAATTAAACCGGTAGAATATTTATTATCTTTACCGATACCTTCATTCCGATAGATGTTTTTGTTCCAATCAAACCGCATAAGTTCTTTCTTTGTTTGAGGCGCAAAAAGTTTAGGATTGAGGAGAAACTTATCTCCACCTCCAGCAGAACGATGCAGTTGACGAAGCCAACCTTCTTCTAAGGCTCCACTCTCCGTCATACGAGCAAAAAACAATCGGAAATAATCCTTGAGGTATTTTACCTGTGAAGGGTCTATTTCCTCAAAACCAATAATTTCTTTATCTTCTCCAGATCGAACTTTTTCGACTATGTCATCATCTCCATTATTAAATAAGGCAAATGCGACAAGGCATCCAAGTTTCTTTGCGAACTCAGTCTGACGATCTTTTCCTACAAAATCTTGGAAATCAAATTTGTCATTGTCTTCTACTGCACGATACAGATATTCAGTTTTATAATTGTCTTTGTTTTCTTGTAGCGTATCTTCACGACTATTCAGGAAATCCATAGCCGCACATGCTGCAAGTAATTCTATATAGTGAGAATCATTTTTTTGTGCAGCGCCTCCAGTCAATGTTTTATTAGTCTTTTGACTTTCACTTTGCATAGGATTCCAATTTAGACCACTTGTTCCCATCATATAGAAACGCTGATAAATGCTTCTAACTGTAGCATCGTCATCATAAAACATCATTGCAACCTGTGAATTGAGAGCAAACTTATCACTTGTCGCAATAATTTTTTGTTGATTCAACTGACCGGCATCCGGTAGATTAAAGTTGAAATATGCAGTTAAAAGAGTTGAACCAAAATATGCGTTTTTGAGAATGTCTGCACTTCCATTACTAATGATTTGCGCTGCTCGTGAAAGGGCTTGTGGAATAATGGGTATTGAAGATGCTCCAGTTCCACCAAAGACAGAACCCAAAATAAATACTTTGGCTTTGCCTGATGTTGTTTCAGTGATTAAGACACTGACAAATTCTTTTAGTCCATTGGGTAATTTTGAATTAGCCGCTTCCACGATTGATTGATACATCATCATAGAACCAAGATGGGTCTGGGCACGATAACCATGTTGAAGATTAAACTCTTCAACATTACGATCCAAAACCAAATCGGCTAAATCCGTTTCTTCCCGATGGTTGTATTGTGTATCACCATATCCAAAGACTTCCTTAAAGGTACTTTTGGTTTCGTAGTTCGGAGAGAACTCGTAGTATTTAATGTTTGCCGAGAAAAAAGTTTCTTTATGAGATACTCTATTTTCAGCTTTGAGACCTTTGGTATTTACATAGGCTTCCTTAAGCTCTTTTAGTCTTCCAAAGTTGCCGTTATTCTTATCGGTGTCAAGCGCAAGAAGATGAATGTCTGTGTCGTCAAACATACCCATAGCACATAAGTGTATTAAACTTTCGATACACCTCATGCCAGTTCCACCTATGCCAAGTACGAAAAACTGTTTAGCCATAATAATTAGTCTTTTTTCTTTCCACAATACTTCGGTAAAAATTTACCGCGCTAAAAGTTAAACATTTGAAGCCGGCTA